>Ga0209611_10011275_pt1 | contig 12937 bp, 12 predicted proteins | sample S1TSphgellanicum_3_FD_187693 | JGI IMG/M metagenome (GOLD analysis project Ga0209611, IMG submission 187693) | Host-associated microbial communities from peat moss isolated from Minnesota, USA - S1T2_Fc - Sphagnum magellanicum MG (SPAdes) (version 2) | ecosystem: Host-associated > Plants > Peat... | reverse complement strand
TAACCAATAGGATGAAATTTCTAATAGTTGCATCATAGTTGTGAAAATGACCAAAATAGTTGAAAGTTGGTCTTGTAGTTGCAAATATTCTCAAATCTAGTCGCAAATGACTATAAGTCGCATGTAGTCGTAAATTGACTGGTTACATTTTGGCTGATTTCTACTAGTGACAATTCTTCTGGGAGAATTGAGAAGTTCAGTAGAAGGCTAGGTACTATTTCTTTGAGGGAGTTCAAGGTAACTTTTTCAACTGTGGTCTATGAATTGGAGCTCAAGTATGGCACTAATTACACCGAGGCATTTGCATTCAAACAATTGGCCCATTATGTGCATTATGAGGGATTGGATGTTTACAAGCAATATTCTCCAAGGATTTTGGGCGTCACCCAGATCCCAATCCAGCTTATGCCACAGCCATCACCACCACCTCTTAAGTTGCATTGTAAGCTGGCATTGCACATCATGGGACTGTGCCCAATGATCCAAATTTGATACCTATTTTAATAAACCTTTCTTTTTAACAATTGATTATTGCTACTATAAACATTCCTCCCACCATCGATGCACCTGCTTTTGCTGATCCAGTGGGGGAATTTTTTCGAGTTTTTAAATTGGAATTTTTGGTCAAGAGTTCTTAAAATTTTTTCTAGCTTGCCATTTTCTCTTGCTAGAAGGATGGAACCCTCAAGATGCTTTACAGGAGGTTTCTAAAGCTTAAAGAAGATACTCAAAACATCATAGACTTGGAAGCTGCCCATCGGTATCTTCGTTCGTTAGAAGGTACTCCAACATTCCATGCGTAGGTTTTGTAACGGGTTTTTACAGAATTTGGAGACTCATACACTTTGCTAGATGTGTACAACATTTTTGCAAAGTTGGAACTAGCACATGCACATTATGAGGCTAGTATTATGAGGCCTCCATCACATTCAAGGCCTTAGCCTCCCCCAATTGCGCCAACTAGATCATCACATTCTTCTTTAAGGGCTAAAACAATGCATTCGACTACACCCATCCTACCTTCTTACAACTACTATGGCAATCCTGCCCACAAAGCTAATGAGTGCACCATCCCTTCTAAGGATATCTTTTGTGATTATTATGGGAAAGAAGGCATCAAGAAGCTATTTGTTTTGCCAAATTCCCAGAACAGAAGTAACTTTGATTACCGCAACAAAATTTGCCAACATCTTCTGTTGCCCCTCAACCAAAAGCCAAGGCACCTTAGCCTTCCACTCAAGCTTTCCCCACCAAATGTAATTCTAATGAGAATGCTAAGAAGAAGGAGCACAATGCTAACAAAAAGGAAGTGCTTCAAGCCCATGCCGTTCAAATTCAAACTTTGTAAAATGAACTTGAATCATTAAGGGTTCAACTTGCTAATCTAAAAGGCAAGTCTTTCCAACTAACTAGTCATGCCCAACCTGTACAAGGTTCAGGATCACGAGAGGGACCTCCTAGGTCGTTCTGTTACCTCCCACACGATGCCATGGTTGGGGAGTATGTTTTTTCTAGTGCACACAATTCTAGTCTCACACCAAAATTTGCTACTTCTTTTTGCCCTTCCTATGTCGTGGCACAAGAGGTTAGTGTGACACCCAAAGTTTCACCTCTAGGCAAGTAATTTAGACTAATGGACTTGCATTTAGTCTAAGTCCTATTACTAAGGCTAGAGGAGTTCAAATAGTCATGCCATAATCTTTTCGTCCTTTTACAAAATAAGAACACACATTGTTGGCAAGGGGGGAGGAGACTACTACACCACAAGCTGCTAGGGCATCAAATTCTCATGTCCCAGGAATACATGTACATCAGGAAAACACACAATTTTTTCACTGATCAGCTTATGGAGTGCCAATTTCAAATGCGCGAAGTGGCACAAAAGCTTGTGAGTACATCGTTGTTTAATTTTCAAGATTTGAAGCCAAACACCAAGGACATAATTACAATATTACAGGATACCCTGAACACTACATCAGGTCCTTTACCAATCCCTGATCCACATGCTACAGGGGTCCCATCCAACACCTTGGAGAGACATTCGATTGGCCCACGTGTTGTAGATGACATTCATAATCTGGTCACTAGTTAGAGCATGGCTAAACTAGTGGGCTCTCCTACCTCTGATTCTACATTCACATATCAGAAGGGAGTTAAAAACACCTCACTTGTGGATTTGTTACTCAGCGAAGGCGTTGTGGATAGCCATTTTCTGCACAAAGTCTCTCACTCATTTCCAAAGGTGGTACCTAGTGAGAGAACTTCCATTGCCACCAGAGTTGCCATTATCGACAATACTGAGTCAGCAATCTAGGTGGGAGCACATACACCCAGGGTGGTACTTTTTTATACAGGTGCTCAACTAGTGATTCTTGGAGTTCAATTTGCCAAGAAGATGGGCATGCTTGATTCCAAACTATAGAAATCTATGTGGCACATTCGCATCGTTAGTGGGAGTGTAGAGGAGGTACTTGGGTAAAGCTCGGATTTGATTACACTTAACTTCAATGAAGATATAGATCAAGAGCTTTGCTTACAGGTCAGATGTTTAGTCATCAATGCCATTAGTTATGATGTGTTCATTAAGCAAGAGGCCTTGTTTCCACTAGGATTCACAATTAACAACTAGTTTGAACATGCGTACCACCAAGTGGATTGGGAAACTAATGGCCACCACTTGGGATACATACCCCTTGATTTACATGGGAGCCATAGTCCTATGGTTCACCATTGTATGCTCAAGGAAGCACACACTATTTCCTACATCCAACAAGCTAGCCATGAGTGGATAGAGGGAGATGAAGAGGAGATATCTTACGCTCAAGTTACTGAAAGCTTGAGGGTGGTTCCTACTGACATTCAACACGGACCAAAGGTTTTACATAGGTTCAAAGTAACCCATGAGCCCTTGGTCAAAACTCTATCTAGTTTTGAGAGCATGGAGAGCCATGGCGAACTGATTAAGCTAGTATTTCATCAGCTAATCACTTGGACATCGCCTAAGGAGGGGATTACATTACTAGAGCTCTTTGGTGGTATTGGTATAGGTCTCGAAGCCCTACTACAGTCAGGGATGGTGGTTCGAAGGTATTTTTATTTGGACATTGATCCTATTGCAAGGTAAGTGGCGACATCGAAAATGATGGAGCTCCTAACCAGATTTCCACAATAGTTTGTAACCACCGCATGGAAGGCTAGCTTCACTTTCTTGCCCTTTGACATACAACTAATTCATAAGAAGCATATGGAATTACTTGGCCCCGTGGACTTCATCATTTCAGGTTGGCTGTGTCAAGGATTTTCAGCGACTGGATTTGGAAAAGGCTTGAGTGACACAAGATCTGGTCTCTTCACGGACATGGTACAATTGATCACCTGGGCTTAATCCATTTCTCTTACACTTGGTTATGTAATTGAGAACACCCTTTATCAGCTTGACCAAAGAGAGAAAGTCTAGGAACATTACACCCTGGTCAAGCATTACCTTGGAGAGTCACTCTTATTCAACGCGACACAATGCAATTCTTATGCACATCGATTCCGCAACTGGTGGACCAACCTTACACCACTCTCAGTTTTGTAGTTGGCTCTAAGATACACCATCAGAGACCCCAACTTGCAGGTTTCTCACATATTGGATGATCAGAGCTTTTGCCAACCAGTTACAAGGCATGAGAAACCTCCTTGGTTTCCTACGAACACAATAGGAAAACCAAGAGGTGTTTGGCCCACCTTTGTCTCCTCCCCAAGAGCACACACCTTTTAGGAAGATGGACCAGCTTGGTGTATCATCATGCTTCAGCCACTTGGGATGAACCAAGCCCAGAAGAAAGAGAAAAGGCTATGGGGTTCCAAACGGGCACTACTAATCACACCAAGGTGATTAAATTTGAGTGTAACACTCTATTGGGGAGAGGCATGGACTTGAACTCCTTTACATGGTTGTTGGTAACCTGTGTACTTTTTCAAATGTACACAACACTAACACTGATTCAATTAACTTGCAGTTCTAGTGATGTGTCCACATGGCACCCTGACCAAGTACATTTGCCTATTTTCAACACTACACATTTCATTCTTAGTGTTGGGGGGAAGAGGTACCATGTAATTTGACTCAAGTTGTTTTTGATACACCTGGAGGTACATCAATTTCTAGAGAAATAATTACAACCTTTTACAAATTTGCGCAATTGATAGTGGAGAACCTAATACACCAGGTTCTTCAAACACACTTTCCAATTCCATTCCATGTGTTTCCAACTACCCTTTCGTTATGGGGAACCAACTCACCAATAAAGAGAGAGACCAAGTCAAAGACTTGCTAATTAAGTATGAAAATGTGTTCACATTCTCAATGAAAGACTTAAGTAGGTGTAAGACCATGCAATTTTCTATAAACCTTATAGATAAGATACCCGTGTATCGAAGGAGGCATAGGTTGAGCAAGCATGAGTGGGAATTGATAGTAGAAAGATGCAAAGAGCTCCATGAGGCTAGTCTCATTTAGCCATCAAGTTCTAATTTCGTAACCGCTATAGTTATGCCAGTAAAGAAGGATTCAGCTGGATTATGGACTGAGAAAAAGATGTGCGAGGATTATAGGCCTTTGAACTTAGTTACACCTTAGGACACGTACCCCATGCCCACCTTGAAGAACTGTTTGATAGCATTGGAGATTTAAACATTTTCACAATTGTGGATATGAGGCAAGGCTTCAACCAGATTGTGCTCATTGCGAAAGATCGCAAGAAAATGACATTCCATGGAAGTAACAAGTTGTGGGAATGGCTTGTCATGCCTTTTGGATTGAAGAATGCACCTATCTTCTTTCAGTGAGTCATGGACCAAATTCTCGAAGGGGCAAATTTCTTGAAGTGTTACATAGATGATGTCCTAGTGCATAGCAAGGGGCTCCTGCAGAACTTGGCTCATCTTGAGGAGTTATTCAAAAGGCTCCACGAAGTCAATATGAAAATCCATCTTAAAAAGTATGAGTCGCTGTCACCTTAGTAGTTTACCTTGGACACAGAATTTTGCCAAATGGTATTATGGCTCATTGGGCCAAAGTAGTAACCATTTTGGAGATGCCCAATCCTATTGATGTTCACATGTTGAAGAGCTTCATTGGACTATGTAGTTATTACAAAATTTATGTCCAAGATTTTAGTACTATTACTCATCCTCTTTATGCATTATTAAAGAAGGATGTTGCTTGGACATGGAGTGAAGAGGTTCAGGAAGCTTTTACACATTCAAGAAAAAGCTTTCAGAGTTCCCCATTTTGAGAAGACTTGATTTCAACAAGGTTTTCATTCTACACACTAACTTGAATGCTCTTAGTATTGGAGCTATTTTTGGCCAACTTGATGAGGAAGGCAAGGAATATGTTATCGCCTATGCATCCTGAAACAACAAGGCTGAGAGCAACTACTCTTCATACGAGGGGGAATGCCTTGTTATTGTATGGGTCGTCATACATTTTACGCCCTATCTTTATGGCACCAATTTCATTTTGTATATTGACCACAAGCCTATCAAGTGGTTGATGACCAACGATAAGTTTACTAATAAGTTAATTCGTTGGGCGTATATACTTCAAGAGTATAAGTTTAAGGTTATTCAACAACCTAATATTACATATCAAAACGCAGATACCATGTCACGGAGACCCCTCACTACCTTTGAAGATTTCTAAGAAGCCAGGTAAGATTTCAACCAAATTCTAACAATACATGTATTTAATGCATTTAGTTATTTTGCACTACTGCAATGTAACTTGGTTGAACATCCCATTGTGGATATATGGGAGGACTTAGACACTTTGAGGTTTATTCAGCATGTGGAATACCCTCCCCAAGCTACATCAAGTCAACGGGATCACATACAACAACGATTTAAACACTACTCATGGAAGGATAATCACCTCGTCCGATGCTTCCCACAAGGCGATAGAATGGTTCCTTCACCACATGAACGGCCTCGTCTTATTTAAAAGGTACACTTGGAGCTTGGACACTTTGAAGTTAAATGTACTTATAGCCTTTTCGTTCCTCATTACCATTGGAAAGGCATGTATGTTCAAGTCTGAAACGTCATTGCTAGGTGTGAACAATGTGATAGAGTGAAAACTTCTTTTTCCTCTTAATAGTTCACATTTTTGTCATTCCCTATTTAGGGCATGTTCTATCACTGGTCATGTGATTTAGCTGGAGAGTTACCACAAAGCTCTAGGGGTAATGTCTACATCATGATTATGATTGAGCACTTTTCAAAGTGGGTCAAGCTTGTTATGCTGCCGGACAAGTCATCACATAGCACCAACCATGCTTTCTTACGATAGGTCCTAAGTATGTTTGGAGCTTGTGTTGAGTGCATTATTGATCAAGGATCAAAATTTAGGGGAGAATTCCAAGACCTACTTGACCATGCTCTCATTGACCATCGCTGAACTTTAAAAGATCATCCCCAAGCTGATGGCTATGTAGAGGGGATGGTTCAGACATGCAAAAAAGGTTTTTGGAAGATTTGCCTCATTAGGAACAAAGAGCATTGGGACCTGGCCCTCCTTTACATCGCCATGGGTTACAGGATGTCCAAACATGCCTCTTTGTCTCATTTCTTTCCTTACTTTCTACTTTTTGGGAGACATCCCATTCCACCTTCTTCCATTGCTGCTCAAATGGACCAAGTTGTGGACTTGGACTCTCCATCCACTTGGGCCAGGGTCGTTGCAGAAAGGGTTGCTTTATTCAAAAGGGTTATGCCCATGGCCATGGAAAACTTGTCCATTGCATAGCATCGAGACACCTTACAGTATGCACACACACGAGGTGGCAGTTACAAACCTAAGGTGAGACAATTTGATGTTGGTGACTTTGTGTATCTCTAATGGCAACTTAATGATACTCTAGACACTTCTTTTGGTCGCATTGTCTTGAGGATTAAGGCGATTAGGCCTTTAGGTGTGTTGGAGTTATAAGGAGCTAACGGACACATAATTCAAAATCACTCCAAAAACTGTGCGCCCTGCCACTTGCCAAACTTGGATCCTACCATCATCACGTCAATTTGGATTCCTCCATTCGACTATCCATGTCATTTATGTTAGAGGACAGACAATGTTGATCAGATGCTGTTTTGCGATAATTGTAATGGTGGATACCATTTCTTCTGTTTCAAGCCAGAGCTCACTCAAATTCTCGCTGGTAGTTGGTACTATTCATCATGTTCTCTTGCAGCACCTTGATTTTTATTCAGACCATGCCACACTTTTCCCGGCTTAGGTTTAGGGGGGATACATGAGAATTTCATCTCAACCTCCTTTTGTGCATTGTATATATATGTGCGTGCATCTTTTTGATTGAATAGTTTCTACCTTTTGACTAGTTTTAATCTTTTTGTTTAATAAAATTTATAATGGATTTACACCTTTACAACACCGTACGTCACGACACTACATGTCACGACAATTGTCATGCTCATACATGGCTTCATACATGATAGCCAGTTACAAGCATGCACATCATGCCTTTTAGGGTTAATGTGCGCTTTTAAGGTTAATGTACAGTCTTAGGTGATTGTACGCTATTAGGTACTTAGGGTTTCAGTTTGTTGGTGGTTGTATAAAAGGCCAAGCCCTTATTTTTTCTTTTTAGTTTTTTTAGAATTCCTTTGTTAGGAGAGTTTCCTCCATAGTCAGATTGGATTTCTAGATGCTCATGATGGCCATTGCACGACCACCGTCTACATACTTTACATGTTCATTCCTTCTTCACAATTCAATATACATGAGAATTTCATCTTAGCCTCCTCTTGTGCATTGTATATATATGTGCATGCATCTTTTTTTGGTTGAATAGTTTCTACCTTTGATTGGTTTTAATCTTTTTGTTTAGTAGAGTTTATTATGGATTTACACCCTTACGGCACTACATGTCACGACATTATGGCTAGGATGAAGAGTTATAGTTTCAAGTCTAACACATCCTTAACCTTTGACTTTAAAGTTTCATCTATCAAAACTCTTAAGTCTTTAATTGCTTTGAGATTATTAAGCCTCATTTTTTTTTTTTTTTTTTTTGTTTTATTTTTTTTTTTTTTTTTTTTTTTTTTTTTTTTTTTTTTTTTGGTTAACTTTTTTCTTTGCCTTGATTAGATTTTTTTGATCTTTGTTGCTAACCACCATCTCCCATGCCATGGTGGCAAAGCTATTAGATTACACCTACAACTTTTCCACTTTTATTTGTTACTTGAATTACATGCGAAACAAAGGCCCAAGTAGATGAAAAAAAAATGTTAATTCATCTATGTAACTGATAAACCATAGGAGGAGTATGGGGCTTAAGTACTATGGGTGGGTAGATGTCTTATCAATCACACATTGCTAGCTTTTGAAACTATTTCCAAGTGGCATGTCCATTTTTTGTCTTTAATTGTGCTAAGACCTCTTTAGTATGCAACACAATTCTTTCATTCCTTTCATCATTGGATGTGCAAGTTTTCAAAATTTTCAAATCATCCCAAAGTTGGCCTTTCAAAATGTTGTATTGGAAAGAATTGTTGAGAGAAGTTGCCTTATAATTTGCATATACTATTATCCACACAAGCTAGGTATAAACTATGTCACTTGTTTCTTGTATTTTGAGTATTTTGAAAAGTTCCAATGAGAACTTGTGTCCATGGTGCTCAAATGGAACGATTTACAAGAATTTGTCACTATATTTCCTTCTTGGCCACCTTTGTTGGTGGTTGATTAGATGACGCCTCATCTTTTTCATTTAAGCGAAACCTCCATGCTTACAAAACCACATGGGATTCCTCATGATCATTCATCATGCATTATATCCAGTTCCACATAAATAATTTCAACCATATGCACAATATAACTTTGGTCAAAATCACAAAATCACATTGTGGCATTGTGACATTATCATAATCCTTGGAACAATGTGACATTATCACAATCCTTGGAACCTCTCAATTTTATCTCACTTTCTCTATTAACCTTCTATCCATTTCCAGATTGCTATCAACAAAAAAAAAAAAAAAAAAAAAAAAAAACAAAAAAAAAATCTCAACTTGATGGAAATAGACTTTAGTTTGATGGAAACAATGTTTAAATCAATGAAACAAAATTCAATTCAATGGAGCCTCTAGACTTGCAAGTTTTCAAAATATAGATTTCCACATAACTGCTAAAATTACAAATGATTTTAATACAAAATCCTTGGTAGCATTCAAAAGCCAAATGTGACTATAAAGGTTCAATTTATCAATATTATAAACCTCCAAGAGTGACAAAAGAAAACTTTTAGTTTGTTAATATAGGTCCCTCCAAAAGGCCTAATAGACATCCAAAAGTGTAAATAGACCTCCAATTAATCATTATAGACCTCCAAGAAGCATAGCAATCCTCCGATAGTGTAAGCAAACCTCTAGTTTATCATTCTAGACCTTCATAAGTGTAAACAAACCTCCAATTTATCAGTATAGACCTCCATGAGTGAATATTTTTCCATTTTGTCAAATTATGCCTTTAAAAGTCATAATGTACCTCTACTAATGCCCTTATACATCCAAGAGTCATGGCAAACCTCAATTTCTTGTTCCTTAACTTGGGGACTTTATATATAACTTTAATATATGGAACTAATTGAAAACAAATGAAATGAAGGAAAATTGCAAATCAATTAAACATTTATGATTGCCTTAAGATGGAAGGTAAAGTAAAATAAAATAAAATTGAAGTAGGTCATGTAATGATAGGTGGGTAAGGAAGTTGAAAGCTGAAAAATATAATGGATGATATGTGAGTTGGAGAAGATGAGAAAATTGAATCTGGGAAAACCAATGAATCAATTGAATGTTGATAATGATAAGATTTGAGAAGATTATGTGTATGGATCAGTGAAAATGTTGAAAGTTGGGGAAAACAGTAAATAACATAGAAATAAAAGAAATATGGAAAATTTTGAAATTTAGTTCCAAGAAAGATAATGGTAGAAATGGAAGTAAGAAACACAACAATCTGAAAAGGACAAGTGATGATATTGAAAGTGGGGACAAGATGGAAATCACAATGTAGGAAGATGTAAGCAATCAATGATGAAAAAGAGATGATGAATCTTTGTATTTGTTTGTATGCACTCCTTAGTACTAATGAAAATTGACCAAGGAATGAGAAATTGGGGGCTTTCCAAAAACATCAATGAAAAAAGAAAACCAACTAGCAAGCATGCCCAATTAAACTCATGTTGCAATTGTTTAGGGTTTTGCCTATTGGGTTTTGGTTGTCATTAATGTCATATTTGTATTGAGAAGAATAAATTAGGGTTTTACCTTAAGTTACATTATGAACTAATTATGATTTGTGGTTTGAAATGAGCATGATCAAATTTTGTCTTTTTGTTTTTACATTTGCTTCACATAATGATTTGCTATCCCGACATGCATTATAAAAAAATAGATTATTTTTTCTCAAAATAAAATAAAATAACACGATGATATTTAGATTGTAAATTTGGTTGTTATCACATTTCCTTTTGTAGTTAATTGCAATTTATCAAGATGTTTCCTAGTATGGAGCAAGGTTAAAGCTCACATACAAGGATGCTAGGCATTTTGCATGTTGTTAGGCATTTTGCATGATAGATGACAAATTCATGAAATGGTGGAAAATTTTGTTAAATGGTGCCCATGACTTGATTTTCATTGTATAGTTTACTAAATAGTTTTGAAGTTAAAATTTGACATTTAATATGCCCTCTAACAACATTAAAAATATGTTCATGGTTATTTTAAATTTTTGGTGATATATATATATATATAGGGAATAAATCTAATACAATTTTTTTTAAAATGTGAAAATACCATAGACAATATAATTTAACAACACAAGTGCATCATTTGTCATTGTTAAGAAATCTCAAAACAAAGCTCAATTTGGGGCTTTTCCTCAAGAATTGAACATCTTAATATGTTTTTATTTTCAATACATAATTTGAAAGAACAAAACATAAAACCTAGGATTGTGGACTTAAAAATAAACTAGGAATCATGAATTAAAGAAATAACTGTATTTGAAAGTTCAAAGTTTCTCCATGACTTGGTTTGAAAATTCATAACGTGCATATTAAAAAATATTTCTAAAAAATTGCATCCAAGAATTGAAATTAAATCGAACTTCTCTAATTTTCCATAAGCTGAGGAGAACTTTTAGTGTAGGGTGGTGGTAAGGAACCCCTTTGAGACGAGAGCCTGAGGCTGGGCCCAAGAATCCAGAAAGAGTCCCTTTGGGGCCCCTTCCCAACATAAAGAACTTCTTAAATTTGAAGAATGTGACAAAAGTGTAAGGTACCGTTTTTTTCTTTTTTTTGGGTAGGATCCTTGAAATGCCAAATTCTCCTTGGGGAGGTTTGTTCAATAACCAACACAAATAAAATTTAAATTTCTTTTGTGAATAATGATTTTCAATAGGAAAAAAAACTTAAAATGTAAAATAGAATTTTAGACAAAACCCATGGAAGCTACCTAGTATATTGATTAAACCCTAAACCTTAAACTACTTACCTTTTTTTGGGGGAAAAATTAACAAGTTCACAAATGCATTAAAATGGTAACAAACGTCAAAGGCACAACAAATTAATACAAAACATTTGTTAGAACTATTCTGGGCATATATTATGCAATAATTTCAAATAAAAATTATGTTTAGTTGATGGAAAATTGCAAACATTTCTTGAGAGAACAACCCTACATTCCAATAATCTAAAAAATTCACATTATCCTCATAGCTAGTAGCAATGATACAAAGGGCTGAGATGTGCCAGTACAGCCTTTGCATGTGGCAATATAAAGCAGTGGCTATTACTATCCCAGAGGCTTGTAGGAAATTGGCCCTTGAGTTTCTAAAACTTTTACTTTGAGAGAAGTACCCTAGAACCTTGGCCAATTCGACACTAATTATATACTATTTTCAGAATTTTTGAAATTTTCAAAAATTATTTCTTCCAAATAAAAAAATATTGTGAAGGGTAATAGTGAATAGTTGGGAATATTCCATTTGTTGAAATGACTTTTTCAGAATTAATGAATTATTGGGCAGACATGTGTTGAAATGGCCAAGGTACTACGGTATGTGTAAAGTCCATCACTTGTTTGGGGGGACTATATTTGGGCCTCCTTTTGTCGTGTCACCGCTCTTTCTTGAGATATCTTTAAAGTCATCCCAGTTAGAAGAAATCAAAACTCCAAATTTAGTAGCACGAGAGCTCATTTTTAGCCCTCCTGGTTGGCTCCTTTAACCCTAAACCACAAAACAGCTTTCCCGCTTGCTTGCTTTCTTTCTTTATGCGGATCTTCACAAGGAAAAAACAACATGACTCTCTTGCACATGCATGGCTTGCGTCCAAAACAAAAAAAGCCGTACAAAACAAAATGTCGTTTCTTTCTGACGCTCCTCATCGAAGAAAAATTCAAAACATTGAACTTTCTCTGTGCTGGGTGTGCCCACATCTCTTGCTCCAGAAAAATACCAAAAACTGTGATGCAATCGTGAATCCCGTGCACCCAAGATTTCAATGTTTTGCACACATATGCACCCCACCTTTCTGCCTTGGTAAAACACTGGCTGAAATTCGTAGTGTGTTTGCAGGTTGCCTTATTTAAGGCAATTTCTCCTGCACAAAAGACAAGGCAATTTTGAAAAATGAAATGTCCACTGGGTATCGTGGAAGAAGGTGAAAACAACTACTTTCTGCCAAGGTGCTTAAGCCAAGTTACATCCTCAGAGTAGGGCGTTCCTGAAATAAGTGCCGCCCAACTTTTGCACCTCACTTCCACCTTCACAAAAAATCCACCTACTTCTTTCAAAGCTTCTACATTTGGTCTCTCCAAATGCTACATCGAAACCCCCACATCATTGCCTCTCACTTTCCAC
>Ga0209611_10011273_pt1 | contig 12939 bp, 8 predicted proteins | sample S1TSphgellanicum_3_FD_187693 | JGI IMG/M metagenome (GOLD analysis project Ga0209611, IMG submission 187693) | Host-associated microbial communities from peat moss isolated from Minnesota, USA - S1T2_Fc - Sphagnum magellanicum MG (SPAdes) (version 2) | ecosystem: Host-associated > Plants > Peat... | reverse complement strand
CAAGGCAAAAAAAAAAAAGGAGCAGTCAGTACTTTTGTACTGCGTGCGATAAAGACCATTGCTGATTTAACATCTTCTTCATTGATGCATCCATCCTTCTGTAATGGGTAGTCGAAAATCTAGTCTATAATTTATCTGTTAGGGCATCTCCACCCCACACCTGCAAACATCCCTTTTCATCAAATCTTGCAGCACGATAGCCTAAATCCTGCTGCGCTCCTCTATTGATGTCCATTTTGCAGTGGTCATTTTAACCCCTTTAAAATCTTTTTTCTACTGTAGATTTGGACAGTGACTATTACTCGTCCAGACGTAAAGACATAAATGGTCTTTGACTCTTTAAAGGGAATTTTATGGCGTTTGTGGGTTGGGACAGTGATCATTAAATTTTATTTTAACATAAAGGAGTTGTTTACAGTTTTGGGGTGGAGATGCTCTTAGTCTCTAATGGGATTACCCACCCAAACACCATGAAGGATGGATGGTAACTGGTCCTGGGAAGGAGTTTTCTGTTGGGTTCCAGTTCCCTAGCTAAGCCTTTTTATAACACCGGCCACTAGTTGCTGCTTCAAAGCGTTCAAGATTAGCTCAAAAAACTTGTTAGAGTATAGCGAAAGCAATAAGCAATTTTATCAACGTAGGCCCAAATTTTTTCAAGCAGCTAACTAAGAGAGCTATGAGTGAGGTGATGTTGATCATTGAGCATGCCCTCAAGCAAATATCAATCTTACAATAAGCAGGTTGGTTTGAATTGCTCAACCCACATGAAAGTCATTCTTTTCATGTAATTTCTCACTTGCCGGTAGCCAGTTCCTACCAAATATTTGTTGGGATATTGGATGTATATGGTCATTGTTAAGCACCCTACTCATAAACTCAAACCTAGAAAACATAAAACATACTATTGTGAGGGTATCCAGTTTGTAGGGTACAAATTGTGGGTTCATCTTCTTGTGACCCAGACTCAAGTTGGCACCTTTTGCTGGACCTAGCACAAGAATTGGATTCTAGTGTTTTGTTAGACTTTGAATTGAAATTGGAATTGTGAAAAAAAATTCTTGAAAAGAAGGTCAAAACTTTTAGGTAAGACAGTTGATTTTTTATAAAAAATTAACAAAATATGTGGACTTTATAGTTAAATATTTATTTTCATTACTTGTTAAACTTTGTAATTACATAGACTCTTGTTTTAATTTTTTGTAAAACTTTGTACCCACACAATCTCTAGCATTGGGGAGTGTTTTACATGGAATGAGACCATGTTTTAAAACTCGGGTCAAAGCTTCTTAAGTTTCAAAAAATATGCAAGAATCATAATTGACAAGTTAAAAAATTAGAATAATTCAGCTGAAATTCCCCACCGAAAAGCCTCTAATTATGTTTTACAATGCCAAACCTAAGATTGAAAGGTTCTTTTTGAAAGGAAAAACTACACAACCATATTAGTTTTTACCATAAAACCAATGTGGGTGCTAGTTCACCCAAGTTTGAACCTATAACCCAATTGTTTTGTGTGAGGTAACACCCTTGAAGTAGGGAGTTCCCAAAGTAAGTGCTCACGTGAGTAAGTAAAGAGCCAAGGGGCACTTTGGGAACTTCCTTGCTCCAAGGCCATTACCAAGCATAAAAATTGAAAAAAAAAATATTTAAATTATTTTATGTTACCCAATGGGTATCATGAGAAAAAAATTCATGCATGCATTTTGTTTTCAAAATGCCATTCTTGTGCAATATATTACATTCTATAAGCATACCTCCAAGTAAACTAAAAAAAAATTCAAAGGTTTTTGCATTCATGTAGATTGCCAAAATTTTACAATTCAAAACATAATGATAGACATGCTTCCCTTTGGCCTAGCTATATAGGTTATCCAACTTTCAGCAAAAGTTATGAAATGAAGTATGGTGACTTATTGGGACCATTTTGAAAATGCATTAAGAATGTGATGTGAATACATTGAGAATTTGATGTGAACATATATGGACATATTCACAATCAAGGTACCCAAAAGGAAAATCTAACAAAAAAAAAATTGTAAAAGATTATTTTGGGTTTTTAGTACATTTATTATTTCATGATTATAGTGAATTCTAGTTGTATATATAACTAGAATGATGTTATGTTAATGGGTCCATTCATGATTGGGGTACCAAAAAGAAGTGTCTAACTGAAAAATCATTGCAAAGGATAATTTTGGATTTTAAAATTTTTACATTATTATAATTGTAGTGGATTGTTATATGCCAATAGATAAAATGATGTTTTCTTAAATTAATAAAAATGTTTTAAAATAATTTGGATACTATGTTAATGTCATTTTGAGTCCTATTAATTAAAGGAATCAAGTGTTTAAAATACATTTAAAAAAAATAAAATCAAAAGGAAAGCATAAAATCATACAATTGATTTCAATTTTTTTGTACAACAAAAACATGCCCCCTTCTATGAAAGTACATGTTCATTTGATGAACTTGATGAAAAACCAAATCATTGAAAAATTTCAAAATCAAAGCAAATGATTCATTTTTTAAACCATTTGATATTTTGAAAATTATGTTGAATGGGTTCAAAATGTCTAACTTTAGATGCTAGTCACATGCGTAAGAAATAAACATGCCAAAAAACATGTTTGGTTATCCATTGAAACTCATTTTGGAATTTTTTGCATTTTTGGCATTAAACTGAAATATTCATACACAATTAAATGTATGAATATGAAAATCACCATTAACACATGAATTATCTTATATAGGACTATTGAATTTTTTTCATTTAAGTTTGTTTCATGTAAATGTTATTTGTAAAAAGTAGCTCTAAAGAGTCCTTAAATTTTTTTTTCTTTTTTTGGTACCCCAATCATGAAACCCTAATCTAATAAAAATATGAAAGAATAAATTGGATATAATATAGATGTTATTTTGAGCCCTTTTAAATAATTTGAATTTTTGTCTTAACTATAATTTTCATCTTAAAATAATCAAAAGGAATATATTAAACAATGCAATAGACTTCAATTTTCTTTCATGGATAAATGATACATACATCTATGTTTGGCAATGTTCATATAATGCATTTGATTACATAATATATGATATAAAATTTTTGAAGGCTACAAAATCCATTATTAAAGGGCAATAAGGAAAATGATTTATTTATTTTATTTTATTTTTTCCATTTGGTTGATTTTTTTTTTATATTCATTAAGTTTAGAATTTGTGGCCTCAAGTGTCAACAAAATGTGTAAGAAATTTTCATGCAAGAAAACATCTTAAGTTATATATAAAAGCTTATGTACTCATTTTTTGCATTTCTGGTTTTTTACCAAAATATTTATGCATAATGACATACACATGTGAAAAATCACCACAACCATGAAAATGATCATAATTTGAATTATCCAATATCCCTCACTTAAATTTATTTCATTTAGATTTATATTTAGAAGATAGCAAAAAGAAAGTACTCGAGTCTTATGTCCAAAAAGGGGTACCCTGATTGTGAATATGCCCATTTGGTTGACAATTTTATGTACTCTTAGTGGAAAGACATTAAAAACAGCAAAATTTTTAAAAAATTCAAAGAAACCCTTCCCTTCCTTAGAGAAAAATACACATTGAGACATAATTTTTTTTGCTAATAATATTTGTCACCCATTTTTGCTTAGACATAATGCCTTCATTTTTTATTGGCCTTGAGTAAATTAACTCCTATGCAATTTTAAATGGTCATTTGTTTGGTTAATAAGCAACCTACCTTAAAAACTTTGTCCAAACCAAGAAAAATCCAATGATGTCTTTTTACACCAAAATGCATGCCACATGGCATTCTAATTGATAAACTTTCACTTTTGCTTTTCAAGCCTACTTCCACTAAACATCTCCCCCTTAGACAAAATTAGGGTTTTTAAGCCCATGTTTCCCACATTTTGAAATAGTTTATAAGAGCACTTGTGTGAAGGGTGTCATTTTGATCTCTAATAATGTTTTTTTACATCCAAGATTTGTATTGAAATTTGATTGTTCCTCAATCAACATTTCCCACCTAGAAACATGATAGAAAGATGAAAGATTGTTTAATTGGAGCAACCTAACCAATCCATTATAGTTAGTTAATTAAGAGCAATCTTTTTGGCATGTTTTTGGCATCCTATGCTAAAGGTGCAACCTTTTAAAGGTTCAAAGATAATGAAACCCATAATGAAACTAAAAATTGATGGAACTAGGGTTTCATTTTAAGAACTTAGTTCCATCAGTTTTTAGTTTCATTTAGTTTCATCAGTTTGAATTACCACCATCACAACCACGTCATGAAATGAAACAACACATGAAACCAAACTTATTTAGATGGGGTCATCAATGACCATGTTGACCAAGGTGTGAATGCCATCCGTCGATAACACAATGTAAACCCATCAACAAAAATATTGAAAGTAAAGTGATGAAAGGACATACATTTGTTTGTTCAAAACATGAAATTGCATGTCTCTTGTGATGGAAATGAAGGCATCCCAAACGGAATTGTGAGATGCAGTCCTTTCCCCACCATGGAAACAAAAAAAAAGGTAGGTCCCTACTAGATATAAGGGCTGGCCACAAATGCAATCAATCTATTTGAGAACTAAAGGATGGGGAAGGCCCAACTTGGTGTGCAATGAAAAGAAGAAAACATCAGAGGCCAAACAAAAAGATGGAATGATTAAATGAACAAAAAGCCATCCACCCACCCCTGAGCGCGCATAAGATTGCAAGCATGCATGATGTGAATAAAAAGCCATGTCTAAAAGGATTTTAAAAATGGAATGGTCGTGCAATTTGTCTAAAATGTTTTCTTGAAGTTGCATGAAAGGAGGAACATAAGCCACCACATCCAAGGGAAGGAGTTCATGTGCCAACCTTAAGTGGGCCTAAAAAACAAACAAACCAAAACTATTATGACTATCACCTTTAATAAGAAAGGCGATAATTTGATATGAATATAATAGTGATGGTAGGTGTAACAAGTGCTTCGCCCCCAAATAGGCCATTGGCATAATGAACCTTGTGGAAATGAAGTTGATCCCCCCACAAAAAATGGAAAGAAAAGCCTACTGGCACACTAAAGGGGTTTATGGGCAATCCAAGGAGCTTGGGCATAAAAGTCTCCCAAAAACCTACATGAAGGTCACGTTGAAAGAAGTGAATTGTTGCCAAAAAAATGGTAAGGGGAGAAGGAGTGAAGTTAATAGGAAGGTTTCTAGGAAAAATACTAAGAAAGGATCCCAAAAGTTACTTGGGCATCCCCTAACCTTCGAAAACTTATTCTTATAAAACATATGGATGTAAATCATATGCTTATTGTGAAGAAATTTGAAGAAGAAGTGAAAAGTCAAATGAATCAAACAAAGGGAAAACAACCTACCAAGACAAGAGCAAACATATCAAAAGGGTCAATCTCAATTTTTTTACTATGAAATTTTTTTTCCAAAAGGAGGATGTGCCCCAGAAATAATTCCTTGAGTACCTTGGTCTTTTGAATGTCAAAAATAATTTACCAATTTAATTTGTGGAAAGTATTTAGCTAAAATAGTTAGCTCTATGTTTATGTTGAAAACTAAAATTTTCGTCCAAAATATAGTTTTCACAAGAAATATTACTAGGGCTAGTGGAAAAAATAAAATAATTGCATGTTTTTCCTATATTGGGTAGAATGTCATTCTACCATTGCTAGCTTTGACTTGTGGATGTCTGAAAAAACTTATGATGTGTTTGCATTAATTATTGATTTTTGGGGGAATGAGTGGTAGCCAAAGCATGTGACTATTGGCTTGTTTGAGGCTACAAAAACTACAAGACAAAATTTGGCTAGAAATTTGATAAAATTAAATGTTTCCATTAAGTTTGCTCAAGTAAATTTGCAAAAGTGCATCATTTGGCCTAAAATACTTGGGAAGGGAAAAATAAGAATAGAATAAAACTTGTATTGAAACTGAAATTTGGCCAAGGAAATTGAACATTGCAATGAAAATCAAGTAGTCTTTTGTTTTTCAATATTGTTATAATTATTTTTTATATTTTCAACTTTCAACTAAATGAAAATAATAATCATTTTATTATTGTTCTATTTTTTAGGTTTATTAGTAAAATTATTATGTTTCAAAAGGCATTGCAATTTCATTTTACAATTGTGTTTTGTTACAATTGATAAATTATTATGAAGGTTATTAGTCGAATGCCTCCACCTTTGATTTGGCAAATTTTTCAAATTATTCTGGATTGTTTTTGTTTTTGTTTTTAACCAATCATGTGGACATTGGCTATTTAATGATTCAGTTATTAGTTTCAAATTTATTTTTGATGAATTGGTTTTGCTGGTTTTTAACATTAAAAAGGAAATTTATGGTGTGGTGGATTCTTTCCTTTCATTTTAAAAACATATGAAAATAAAAAAATCATAACATGATTTCCTTAAGGTTAGACCCTAGGTTTAAAAGCCTTTGAAGATTATTTTCATTTGTTGGACAAGATGAAGGTGTTAGCCCTGTTGAGGAATATGACAAGGAATTTTTATATCCTATGTTGGTCAAATATCATGAACATTTTCATCCTTTGATAAAGTCATAAAAAAATAATGTTAACAAAGATATTTTTTTATTAAGATTACAATTTGGATATTTTTGAGGAAATTGCAAGTACAAGCAAACCAACATAAGAGCTTGTTAAGAGAGAATTGCTAATTTTTTGATGGTACCAATTAGATGTTAAAGACATCAAATGTTTTCTTAAATGGTGGGAAAAACATGAAGCGATGTTTCCAACTATTGGTTTTCTAGCTTGCCAAATTTTGAACATTGGTGGATCACAAATTGAAATACAAAAGAATTTTTATATTGGCTAGAATACTTAATAACTTTAGGAGATATTGTTTATAGATTGAAAATTTTAAAAAATTGATATTTGTCAACAAAAACTGGCCCAATGATTCTAGAATAGGATGTCAATCTCCATCTAATTTAATAAATTTTCTTGAAAAGGATATAAATGTAGAAAAGGAATTAGAAGAATTTGAAGGGGACTTTGAAAAGTATGAAGTTGTTGAAGCATGAAAATAGAGTAAATATATTGTTGGTTATATTTTTAAAAATTATTTATAACATCACTTTGTGATTATTTATTTTTTTAAATTAAAATAAAATCTATAATTTCTTTTACATTTTCATTATATTATTTATTAGAAAAAAGAGTAATAACCGATTAGTGAGAACTACGAAATGATGAACGGGTATTCTCAAATTTGTGAGGACCAACATTGTGAGAATTGGATAAATGTTTTTAAAAAAAATTGGTACCCGAACCCGGTGTATAAGTTTTCTTTAAAAAATAAAATGTGAGAACCGAAACCTTTTCTAATTTTTTTGTGAAAACCGGATCTGATGGGTATCAAAAAATGAGATACCCACCCAACACTGGTATTTAGCACCTCACCAAAGCAAAGCAAGACCAAATTATTTTGGGAGGCGCTTTGGTGGGGGCAAGAGCCCATCGAGAGTCAATGATTGCTGAGGAGCACATTCGATATTGAAAGATTGCGTGGAACAGGATAATTATGTAAGCCCACGAAAAACCTGAGGAGAAGGAGTCCCTCCTCCATGCTTTGGACAGATCTGGGGTGCTAGACTTGTTCTCTGCAGTAGGACAGCCTACTATGTTACATGGTCTTTTGATAAGCCCTGCTAAGTACCAGCACTTCATAATTTCCTTGCCACCGTTCCTTGAGAGGGGCCGGCCCTCATTCCTTGGGTCTCCTTGATTGTTTTTGTTTCTTTGAACAATGAATTGTCTTTCATTGTTATCAAAAGAAAAAGAAATCTAAAGTCTTTCACTTGATGTTATAATGGCTACTAGACATGTAGCCTATTAATAGGTACTCTTTCATGTGACGCAACAGTTATTTTCAAACCCAGAAAAGATGGAGCCTTTTACTGTTTTATTACATGTCTTTTGCTTGAATAGCAAGGGTATCCTGAATTCAGAAAATAGATAAATTTTTCTGTCACATATTTATCACATGTCTTTTGCACGAAAAGCAAGGGTATCCTGAAGCAAGAAAGATACTCGATTACGGATTGTCTTTGGTGTATGGAAAGTCTCTGTGACTATCATCAATTAAAATGCAACGTAATGATCATAAATCTGAAATAACATTAAGAATTCCAAGTTAAAACATATAAATTCAATTTTTCCTTAGTAGCTATTGGGTATGGCATGAAAAACAGTCTTTTTTTGCATTCTAGAAAAGGGCTCTGAGACCATCAGTAACCTTAGGAACTATCTATGATTTTGACCTTTGGGCGCATGAAGATCATCACAAGAGGGAAAAGATCTGTTGACCTTTTCTTCCATCATATAACCCTTAGTTTAGTTTTCCTATCTTTAGAAAAAAAAAACTCTTCGTAACTATAGCTGTAGCCAGACTATATATGAGCCATGGTTAAAGCACGGACATTGTAAGAGTCACAGACTTGATAACTTCAGCTTTAACATCCAAACTCAATGGCTGAAGGTGCAGCCTTTCAATGGAAAGATGCCTGTCTTAGAGTTCTTTTAAATCTTTCCTGCAATGTAATGATGGAACCTTGACATGCAACCTATTAAAAAAATTCTATACGCTTGCAAAAGTTACATTGAAACCCAGAAAATATGGAATATTTTAAAAGCTTTTATCACATGTCTTTTGCTTGAAAAGCAAGGGTATCCTGACTCTCCATATTGTACAACCAGGAAAAACCAGGTGAGCGTGAACATGCATTGATTTATTTCACAACTCCACCTGAAGATCTGTTGTCATTTTCTACCAGCATTTGTGAATTTCATGCCTTGTTCAATCACACCATCTGACCAAAAAACAAAAATTTGTCATTTTTAACCGCATTTGTGAATTTCACGCCTTGTTCAATCACACCATCTGACCAGAAAACAAAATTTGTCATTTTCTACCGTCATATGCAACTTCCACAGCTTTTCAATCACACAATGTGACAGGAATAAATGCAAGGCCAATTAGAGGTTTTCACTGCACACAACTGGGAACTTCCTCATGGCATAAGGGGAAATGTTAGTGCATGAGCTCTGAGCGATGACCATTGAAACAAATATTCCAAATCAACAACAATAATATAAGGTTGTACAAGGATGAATGATGGATGAGACATTAATGAAAAATATCTTGAATTTCTTCTTTCCATTTTGGTCCCTTTAGGAAAAGTGTTTTTATATGATGTTACTAATACATAGAACATTATTTATAAAAAAAAGAAGATAAGTAAACAAAAGACATGTTGAAAATCCAAAACATTCAACAAAATTGAAATCAAGAATATGGACATAGGAATGCAAAAGATGAACTTCATATTTCCAAGAAAATGAAATGATAGCATCAAACACCATCTAGTGGATGAGTCATGACCATCTACTTATGCCTATTGGTCCTCTTCCATATGGAACCCATCACATGATTTAAAAGCTCTAAGTCCAAAAAAACCTTAGCAACATGCAAAAATCTCTTTTGTTTTTTAGAGGGTATGGTATTGATAGGAATCATTTGAAAGTCTAGCTCAATTGATTGCATAGTCTCCCTCTCAACCCTAGGCTACATCATGTCCAACAAAGAATACCTCAAAAATCATATAAATGTAAGAATGAAGAATATTACAAATGCAATATTGAATTGTAGAATGTAGAAGCTTTCACTTACTGTAAGGAAATAAATATTTAGGCATATCAACGGAGTAGTATGGAGAATACAAGACTAGATGGAGGTGCCAACAAGACCCTAAGAATTGTCAAGCTAGAATAAGTTATCAATCATTGCAGAATGCCAAGTTGGTTGAAACATGGTGAGATGACAAAAATCGAAATGACATTAATAAGTATAAAACTAGGATTACATGACTTGTAGATAGTTATAATTACTTCTTGAAACTACCAAAGGGCATATCGGTGCAAAGTTAAGAGATTAGAAATAGACTTGACACGGATCTTTTTGGGACAAAGGGAGAAAGGATTGTACGAATATTCACCTATTTTCTTGAGAAGGAAATAAGAAGCTTAGGAGAGATGAGAGGAAGAAAAGGGGAAAGGCATTGTAAAGCTACATGGTTTTATGGAATGGAATAGATGTTCTCTCTTCCGTTTGGTTGTGATCAAGATTGCACGGGGATTTTTAATTGAATTAATCTCCAAATTTGAATGATGTCTTAGTTAGTATATTTACGTGGTATTTATGCTAATGGAGTAAGACAAGAATCCAGAGCGATGCAAAAATTTATTGTTAACATTTGGTGACCATGCTAAGGATTAATTCAATTCATTATTGGAGAAATTTGAGGAATCAAGATGTAATTTCTTCAAAACCATGTGACATCTTTCCACATTACATTTAAATTAATAGAAATTGAAGAAAGGAAAGTGGAAATAGATGAAATTGATTTGGGATATTGCTTAATACATGTTCTTTATATGGTATTACCTTGGGATACACAAATTTAATGGGTGCTTATAGAATTGAAAGAAAACATAGTGGAATGAATAAGATGACTTTTTGCGGGCCAAACAAGTATGAGCTTTTCCAAATTTATTCATTTATTATGAACAAAATATGTGTTACTTCTAGATTATAATCATAATGTGTATGAAGGACATTATGAAAAATGGTAGATTATGATTGATGTTGAAAGAGAAGATGAATGGATGAAAGAGATTATAACCATAGAAGAAGTTCAAGAAAGATTAAGGATAAATTGTAGTTATGGTTGGAATTTTCAAGATTATTTGTATACACTGAAGAATGCATTAGAATTAAATGAATGGGGAAGTTTTTAAAAGAAATTTAAAACATTACTTGAAAATATAAAAGAATTGATTATTAAGAAATTACATGGTGGTACAGAAGTGTGGTGTATGCAACATAGATCATTAATAATTGATGCCATCGAATTAACAAAATATAAAAGATGGTTACCCATAATTGTATGCATTATCACACTGATTCTTATAAAGGAAATTTTTGCTATGCATCATTCAATTCAATTCCTTGATATAAGATAATTTGCTAAACCAAATATTAATGTTTTAATAGAAAAATGGATGCCAAGCAATATGCTCTAGGCACCTAGGGTTATGGGTTTTGGATACAATATGAGAATAAGGAGTGAGGTATACATGTTTGAAACAACTTAATCAGAAGAATTTTGGTCTATAGTCATAATTCTAGATTTATATGGGAATTGAAAAATTGGAAGTGACAATAGGAATGGTTGTAGATAAGAAAGAAACAAAACTGTTTAAAACCTATGTTGAATAAGAATGGAGAAAGAAAAGAAAATAATAGATTGAAAGATTGGAGAAGATAAAATAAAGAAGAAGTTAGAGAAGATATTATTGCAACTTAACAAATTCTTTTACCAAGTAGGCCATGGAAAGGACTCAATTCTTTATTTAATTTAGCCACATCATACTAAGTACTTAAACCTGTTGAAGAAGGAGCGGAAGTAACAATGGTTCAAACAATGGTTGAAAAACCAATTGGCTCACCCAGTGAAGATACCCAACAATTTACACAATTTGGATCACCTAATGAAGTGCAAGAAAATGCCGATGTAAAACTTGAAGCTACATTGTTTAGCACTCCAAAAATCACTATGAATGTTTTTGGAACATTATATTGGCTAACAAATAAAGGATGGCCACAAATATTGAAACAACGACTAGAAGAAATGGTAGAAGAAGCTAGCAACAGCAATGTTACCAATGAACCTTTGGAAAGAGAATTGTTTCAATTATTTGCATAGAGTCTTGAATGCATTAGTACTAGAATTCTACTAATTACATAACCAACTCCTAATGTGTCGATGATGAATGTTGCACCCATCATGGCAGAACCTCTTGCTAATGTTTTGTGTATATAATTACCTAAATATCACGATAATGAAAATCCAATTTTACACATTTGACAATTAACTAAAGTGTCTGTGACCAATGGAAAAAATACTAATGACCACAAATTAAAATATTTTCCTAATTCTTTGGAGGGAAGAGTCGCCCCAAAATTTGTTTTAACCACTATCCAAAAATTCACATGAAATAATTACTGACTGTAAGGCCAAAGTTCTAAAAATTATAAGGTATTAATTATTAGTTGTGCAATAATTATGTACATGTGCTTGATCATATACAAGTTTATAATATGATTATTAGGCATGGATGTTTACCTTTTAGTTTTTTTTTCGTTTTAATAGTTTTTAATGTTTGAAACTGTATATTATTAAAAAATTATGTGGTGTTCGTGAAGAAGATTTTTAGTCATGTATTCATATTGATGAAATTTTTAATCATGTAATCATATCCAAGGTTACAAAAATAAAAATAGGCAAAAAACATGGCATATATGACAATACAACTAAAAATGATCATTAGTCATATTTGTCATAATCATAAATGTTAAGTTTTGGTGTAGTGATTGGAAGGATGTCCATTCTTGAATGTGCTATCATAGGATTTGCAAACTCATCCCAATTTTAGCTAGTAAAAACAAAAATTTCTAAGTGCAACATTTAGCAAACCTCGAGTAGAATTATTGAACACTTAGTAAAAAATTCATAATTAGATGAAAAGGCTAGAGCTAGAAGCAAAAAGGATATTAAATAGGAAGAATGAAACATTTCGTGCATCATGAGGAAGGGTGTGGGGGGGGGATGGCCTGTGTGGTGTAACTTGGGGCAAATTTCATAAGTAGAACATAAGTCAGAGAAAATTGGATAACATGGGCATAACCAAGAAAAAACATGATGGCTTTAGCAAAACAAAAAACAATGGGAAAATGGCAGGATAGGTTGGGGAGAAGTACATAACTTTGGCGTGACTGAAAGGAATTCGATAATGGGGGCATAATCGGGGCAAAAGTTG
>Ga0209611_10011272_pt1 | contig 12939 bp, 14 predicted proteins | sample S1TSphgellanicum_3_FD_187693 | JGI IMG/M metagenome (GOLD analysis project Ga0209611, IMG submission 187693) | Host-associated microbial communities from peat moss isolated from Minnesota, USA - S1T2_Fc - Sphagnum magellanicum MG (SPAdes) (version 2) | ecosystem: Host-associated > Plants > Peat... | reverse complement strand
TCTACAATTTGTCACAAGATGAATTTGCAATTTTTCGTGAATACATCAACAAAAATTTCAAAAAAAGGTTCATTTGACATTCCAAATCTTTAGTTGGTGCCTTGATCCTATTTGTCAAGAGGAAGGATGGATCCCTCTGAATGTGTGTCAATTACTGTGGCTTGAATTGATTCACCATAAAAAACCGCTACCCACTACCTTTCATATCAAGATTATTGGATCAATTTAGTCATGCCAAGGTGTACACCAAGATTGATTTGCATGGTGCATATATAACTTGGTGCATATTCAAAGAAGGTGACGAATGGAAGATTGCATTTTGTACACGTTATGGCCATTTTGAATATGTTGTGATGCCCTTTCACCTTACGAATGCACCTATCATCTTCCAACACCTCATGAATGTTGTTTATCCATGAATACCTGGATGATTTTGCGGTATGTTATATCGGTGACATCTTCATTTTTCTTTAAGAACTTGGAAGAACATGAATGACATGTTTGACCCAAAATGAGTTTCAATGGACAATTAAACATGTTTTTGGGCAAGATTATTTTCTACACATGTGACTTGCACCTAAAGCTAGACATTTTGAACCCATTGGACATAATTTTTTGGTCAAATGGTTTAAAAAAAAGTCTTTTGCCTTGCAATCCTTTCCTTCCAAATTTTAAAACTTTTAAATTTTTGTATGATTTGGTTTTTCATAGAAGGGGGCATGTCTTTGTTGTACAAAAGGTTTGAAATCAATTGTATGAATTTATGGATTCCTTTTAATTTCTTTTAGAAAAGTGCAATTCAAACACTTTATATAGTCAATTTACAAGATTAAAAATGACATTTTCATAATATCCAAATTATTTTTAAATATTTTTATTAATTTAACAATACATCATTTTATTTATTGGCATACAATAATCCACTACAATTATAATAATGCAAATTTTTTAAAAATCCAAAGTTTTCATTTACAGTCCTTTTTGTTACCCCAACCTTGAGTACACCCATGTATAAATTGTTTGACTCCACTATTAAACAAAACCCAACACACAAGGATATTTAAAAGAAATCATAGGTAGCAAAATGTAAGTTGCATTTTAGTGCAAATCTAATAAATGCCAACTACAACATTGTGTTGACATGAGCCCCACCCAATAGTTTGCACTTTGAGTTTCCTTGTAATGCACAACAATGATCCAAAGCATATTGGGGAACATGCCATAGGATGGTGAAAAAACTAACTAGGAGAAAGTATGATAATTTGGTTAGTTGTCAAACAAGGAAACCCAATTTGAAGAAATTTTATATAGAGAGGAACAAACATTATGGTCTTCATTTGAATTTTTTTTATCTCACAAATTCAACTAGTTCAAGTACTTTGAGGGCAACTTTCACAACAACAAAATTAAATCTATCTTTTGTAGCTTGCAAAAATATAACCCTACACACCCAAGGTGCATGGAACCAATGACATGATGGGAGAGAGAAAGACAAAAGGAAGACATGGATAGGCCTTATTGATGAACAAAGGTTCAATTCTTTTAGTACTACTAACATAAATCAATCCAATTCAACTACTAAGGTAGCCCACTACACAACATTAACACCCCACTTTCTTGAAGTTACCAAGTTTTCATAAATATATGTCATTCTCCATGGACATGCAACAAGATTGAAACCATTGTGGATAGGATTGTGTATTTTAATTTTTGTTTTCTAATCTTATCATCACAAACTTCATGGGCTACAATTTGGCAATAATAGTCATGCAAAATTTGCTTTTCATAGGTTAATATGGAATAGACATGGAGTTGTATGTTTATTTGTGTTGTTCATACATGAAAGTCATGGACATGACTTTTATGTTTAAATAATGCATGACATTCATGTTTAAACAATATGAACCTATGAAATAACAATTTTTGCACAAATTTGGAACCAACCCATGAAATCTATAAATTTGTAATGATATGGACATCCTAGATGATTTATGAACATGAAGAAGTCATATTATTTTAAGGGTCAAGAGCAAAAGAAAATAAACACCAAATTCACACTAATACAAGAGGTAATGAAATCTGTTTCAAACCTATAGCCAAAAATGTATGCATGATGGATAAAAGAGCGAAAAAAAGGGATAACATACATGGTTACCGCAAAAACAACAAAAGTAGTTCCCAAAGCTTGAATACAACCTCCTACTACGTCTCAACAAGATAAGCAAATAAGACAATGCCACTATGTAGTGGTCTAAGATCAACATGTAAGAATTAGGGATAACAAAGATTCTTTGGAATAAAAAAATTGTCTTTTAAAAACCATGAACTTAAAAAATTATTGTAATATTTAAAGTGATGTTAACTTGCATAAACTACAAATAAAAACCATCAACCATGTTTCAAAATTGCAAGCAACCACTTTTGTTTACTTTTTTTAAAATCAAAAGCGATGTGGCAAAACCCAAAAAAAACGTTGAAACTAAACTGCTTGATTTGCAATGAATGAAACCATGAATTGAAAACTTTTTTAAAAAGGGAATCACAATGCCACATAACTTGAAAAATTCATCTCATCCACTTGCTAATGTTATGAATCTCCCATTTATTTGCAATAACAAGTGACAATAAGACAACAAAAGCCACCACCAAACCATTACGAATTAGAACACATCCAAACAATGTTGCATTGAAACACACCAATTGTTCCAATAATAACCACTACCAAAACTTGTTGCCACCTTCAAATGGTTTCCAAAAAAAATAAAAAACACCTTAACACAACAAGCATAACCCTAAAACATCTTCAAACCTAACTAACCACGCCAAACCAAACCAATCCAAAACCCCAATTTAAACTAGACCTCTTACCATTTCAACAACTAAAATAACTATTTGAAAAATTTCCTTTGTCTGAACACCTTCCCAAAAAAAATAAAATCCACTTCCACCCATTTGAAAATGATATACTCGTTTAAAAAATAAATCAAACCTTCTCCCTTATGTAAAAACCTCCAACAAAAAATTGATTGCGCCAATTTGAAAACAACTTAACTTTAAACTTACAAAATGAAAATGATGTGAGGGACCTTGTTCCTTATAGGGACTAATCAATGAAGCAAACAAATTACTTTACTTAGTAATAAGATGTTTAGTTGGATCTACAACACTTTGAACGTCTTATTTTAAATCACTTCGTTTTTAAACATGGCCAAGCGATATGAAAATATAATTATTTAAGTGGATTGCATTAACCATACTATCATGAACATAATTTTTCTATCGTGTTGTTTTGGACTTGTATGATGATTCCACAAACATGTCACCTTCAAATTCTCCATCTTCTTCTTACTTGCATGTAGATGCTAATAACTATATTAAGATTACCATGATCGCAATAAATGCAAAAGGTGTTATGATCAATGCACATTGTGTTGATTTCATCAATAAGGTTAAATTTGTGCACCTGATACATTTTAAAATGAAAAATAAATCTAATGGTGGTAAGCATGATTTATAGTAGACAATTGAATATTTTACAATTATGTTAATGAAAATCATTCCACCCTAGGATTCTTGCCAATATTTATTTTGTGAATTTTGAAACATTGTAGTTGAAATGGTAATCATCCATAGGAAGATTTAGCCAAATTTGGCAATGGATGAAATATGTAAATTAAAAAAAATTGAGCATCTTTCCATATTTTTTGCTATCTTTTGGAATCAAATGTAAAAATTTGGTGATTTTTTTATTAAATTTATTTTCAAATTATGGCAATTGAAAACCACATTAGTGGTTGATGGAGGCTTGTTTAAAGATATGAAAATGATTTAAAATATACTCAAATATTTTCTTACTATGCATTCCTTATGGTTACATATACTATTTAAAAAATAATGTTCACATTTTGTTATGTATATGTTGTTGAATTTGTTAACTCCAATACAAGCTTAATATAAAAGAATTATAGGACACAATAATAATCATATTTGTCTTATAACAATTGATGCTTCCTTCCAATGTTTTTTTTTGTTGCAAAATTTCATCAAAATGCAAATAAAAGATAACATTTTGTCAAAATATTCCCATTCCTCAGGGGAAAAAAAATTTAAAATTAAAATTGAAAGAAAAAAAGATTTTTTTTCACTACACTTGATCTCTAATTTTAATTTTGTGTAATTTGAAAACTAGTTTAAAAACTATTTAGATAGGTTCTAAAAAACTATCCTCATTTCCAATAAATTAATTGACTGTCACACTTATGTGTCATTTAGGTTTCATTTAATTTCATTTAATTTCGCAGGATTTGATATTTTTCAACTAGAAATCTTGCCATAAATGATTAGAATTTGCATTATTGGTTTCTTGAATTTTAAACCAGTTTTTGAACTTTCAAATTAAAATTAAAATTTCAAGGGATAATCAAGATTTCCATACCTATAATTGTACCATCTTAGATCAGCCCTTTCTTTTTTCTTTTTTTATATAATATTTATTTATTTATTTAAAATTATAAATTATAAATTATTATTTTATTTAATAATAAAATCTAAGTGGTGAAATCTCGCCAGAAAGAAACGAAATTAAAAATTAAAAATCTGAAAATGAATTGATTTTGGAGGTTTTCAATCGCCAAAAGGTGAAGGTTACAAACTGCGTGCCAGATTTTCTATATTTGTTTTTCAGTGTGTAGCCAAAACTATGGAGAGAAGGATGGACGTAGAATGAGATGTGACGATGGTGGGTGGGTGGGTGGTGGGCTATTGTGAGCATGCAGCAGGTATGGACAAGAGCCAGCTTCAAGAGCTTTCTTTGCACAGAGGAGTTTGCTTCAATCTGCCTGCGTATGCATTGCATTAGAAGAGGGACCTCACCATGCTCCACTCTTCAAAGGTGTTTAAAAGTCTGAGCGACTAGAGCGTTCTCGCAGAAGATCGTAGACTTGAGCAAGTTCACTGTGAACTTAAAATGGTGAAGTTTTTGAAAGCCCTAATAACTGTGGCACTTTGCGTCAAGCGGAGCATGCTGCTGCTGCTAAGGTGGTGGCTCTCAACATGCTTTCTCGACAAGGACCTTTCTCAGTCTCTTGCTGCACGGATCCTTGTAAGTTTGTTGTCATTTCGTGTCTTGTCTGTGTGTCAGTCACTTTAGGTGCTCATGTTGTGTGAAGCTTTTTTTTTTTGGGGTTTGTGAGCAACAAGCCTTTTGAGGCATTATTTCTTTCACATGTTCTGTTGGTCTGAAAATAGTGCAGGATGAAACAGGAGTGTACAAGAACTTGTTTGCAGGAGAATGCACACAAAGGGCAGGTGTGTCGTTACCAGTGTACACAACCAGTCGGCACGGACCTGGGCACTTGCCAGTCTTCAAATGCACTGTGAGAGTAGCAGGCCTGGAGTTCCAGGGGGAGGCTGCAAAAACCAAAAAAGCAAGCTGAGGAAAATGCTGCCATGGCTGCCTGGTTGGCTCTCAAGAAATGTACGTCTTCCAAATTGTTTCATTCTGTTTCTCCATTGTCTTGGTCTTGTTTATATGCCTTCATTTCCCTGCATCATGCTTGCAGTGCCTGATGTAGTTGGTGCTGGATTATGTGCCAGTGTCAAATCAAGGGCCGCCTACAACAGGGCTGGCAGAGACAGAAGTCACTGAAGAGCAGGAGCAGAATGTGATAGCGCAGGATCTAGCTGCTGCTTTCTATAAAGAGGGCAGCATACCTTCAATGCAGCCTTTGCCTCAACCACCATATGTGCCCATTGGGGGATCAATCCCTCCAAGGATCAGAGTGATGTCACCCAGAGATCAGTGACAGGGAACTGCAGGGACAATAGGGCAGTGTCATACTAGATCCTGGTTACCAGATATGGCTTTTGACCAATGCCTTCAGCACAACCAGTCACATCCTAGTGTAGGAACCAGGTCTGTTCCAAGTTTTCGACCAGGAGGGGCTCCTCCTTGCACCACCTCTATGGTGACTTTGTGGGACTTTTCTAGCATGTCAAGGGAAGCCCTAGCAGTGAGCAGGGTAGTAGCAAGTTCTCTAGGGAGTGGCCTTGTACAAGTGGCTCCAGTACATGTTCAGAGCTTGGGAACTCCTTGGAAAGTCAGACACGAAGTGCAACTACCTTTGGATGAGCATTAGCGGGATGAGGATGACTGGCTTCAAGGATGAGATAGCTCAAAGTCAGCCTCAAAGACTGACAATAGGAGTGACACCAGTGATGTTGATCACCGTTCTTCAGTCATGCATGCATCTTATAATCCTATGTCATGGTCACACTTAGGCTCTATGCAGTTGTGGCATGAATATCCAACAAGGACAGTTATGCCAGTCCGGATACGGCTAGCACTTAGAGTATGTGCCACTCCACCACCCCACCCCCCTGTGGAAACAGAAAATTCTGACCACTGAACACTGAGGGGGAGGCAGCTGCTTGTAAAGTAATAAACCAGCTGAGTCTGTAAGAGGGAATTGAAGTGTGCCTTGTGGGATGATTAAGTGACAACTTCACTCGTCATGGAATTGGAGTAAGGTGGTAGTCCATATGATGTGCCATCTCACTGGATGGGTGGTCCACTAAGATTTTGACACAGGATCAGTCGTGGAAATTGCATCCTTCGAGATGGGATCACCTGAGTTCTCTTGGTAGGCATATATGTACTCTTTTGAAAATTTTCTTGTACTGTCCAATGAGATTTGTGATGAATGTGTGAAGCTCAACTGTCTGAAATTTTTTGAGCTAATAAATTGAGACTTTTAATACACCAACCATTGGCAGATATGGAATCAGGTGCACCTTACAATCACAGCTCTTGGTACCCAAACTTATCTATCATGGTGTGTTCTCAAAAGGAGCACATTCAAGTTAAGTTATTTCCTTTTTGCAACCCCACCCATAAAACTGAAAGTGAGACTGCAAATAGGTGGGAGACTACTAATAGCAAACCACCTGTTCCAATCATCATGGTTGGCTGATCATAAACAGGGAGCAGTAATCAAATCGTATTTATTACACTCTTCTCTGGTATGTGCACAGCTTTGCTGTGCTTTTTACCAGCCTCAGCAAACTGACAAATTTTGACTTTTCTTCATCCAATTTTAATGTGCATGGTCACATACTGAGCACATCCGGGGATGCTCCTCACAGTAAGAAATTGAAGACAGACTACACTCCATAACATTCTTGCATCAGGGATCTTGGAATGCTGTCAACTCAATTATTCCCATATTGTGTGTCAATTGCCAACTCACATGTATATGGGAACTATTCCAATTTCAAACCTTGCACTACAGTCTACGGTAAGCTTTTTCCAATTACCTTAAAGTGAGTAGTATTAATATTAGTGAGAACAGAAAGACCAGGTTCTTCTAAAATGGTCCAACATCTTCAAAGTTCCTAAATTAGCAGTTTGTAAGGCTTATAGCTAACATGGGACCACACATGGTGAGGTTTCTTACTTGCATAAATGATTTGTCACTGTATAGAGGGTTTCAGACTCCTTCCTGTCTGTAGAATTGACTCTTTATTGCATTTTCAGCACCCATTGGTAATAGTTGCGCCTATACTGACATCCTAGTGTCCAATGTGAAGGGTGACCCTGCTGGAGCTACCAATCCCAACTGCCGCATAATTCGTAAGCGCCGGAGTCTCCGCTCTGGTTTTCTTTGCACTCTCTCCTCTTCCTGTCACATCCACTCATGCCCTGTTACAACTCTGGAACAGTGCACTAAGCTTATCACCACATACCCAAGTGTATTATTGCATGGGAGGAGATACAGGTCAAGAGCAATGTTCATCCCCAAATATACAGAACAATTGCGTGACAACAAGAATGCTAGCTAATCCACCATTGTAATCCTCCTTAATCTCTGAGATCCATAATGCAGTTTTCTTGTCTTGGAGAATGTGGATCAATTAAGAAATTGCACTCTAAAGCACAAAGCTTCTAACACTTTCACCATTCAACATTTATCTCTGAGCAGCATTATAGGTAGGTGCTGTGATTACTGAGGGGGCAGGGAGGAACCGACTCTACCTCATACAGCACTTTAGGTTTCCGTTTTCTTGAAACTCGTCTTCCTGTTTCCTCATCCTCGGGTGTTGATTGACTTGCATGTGCCTGAATACCTGCCAGCCCTAACAATACCCTCTCTTCAGTGAAATTTCTGTTCAGTTTCATGAAGGATGATGTTTGTGTGTCACATCAAATCTAAAATAGGTTTCTGCATGTTATCCAAAGAATCTTAAGCTGTGGGGAAAAGACATCAGGTACATGTGTAGTCTTGAATGTTTTTGTCTTGCACAGAGAGAAGGAATCAAGAGATTAGCATTCATCAAGATGAGATGTCGAGTATTGTAGAGTTTTGATGGATGGTTTACAGGGGACTGATGCCAAGCCTCAAATCAGGCCCTATTGACTTAACTCTGCCTGGAATTTCTACCACAGTAAATTAGAACAGTGGACCCACCATTGCAATGAGAATTGTCAGGCATTTGGGGTTCAGGCTCTCTAGGCTCAACAGCGAAGAACTCTGGAAGTTTTCCTGACTTTCTGAACTCCAGTGCCTGCATCCCTCAAAACTTTTCCCCCATGTCAGACAAACTTCCTTTACCAAAGCAGTGTCAGAAACATGGGACCCTTTGTGTTTGGGAACAACTTTGTCAAATGTTTGACGCAAGATAATGAATGAAGCTAAGGAATTTGCCACCTGTGTAGGAGCTGCACTAACTGGACATGAAGAAAATCTAAAGATCTTTGAGTACTTCATTCTTGGAGCTGAATCTGAGCCCTCCTTGTGGCACTTGGAGATGAATCACAGAGTTGACCAGAAGTGATTCAAGAAATGAACTGTTTGGGTCAACCTCAAAAACAAACCTCTTCAATGCCTTTCTGCAGGGCTTTCTTGCGAATTTTACTCCTCTCTTGAAGTTTCTGTCATATTACACTCACTCCAGTAAGATCACAACAAGCAGACTTCTGGTCAATAAGCTATGTTCTATGCACAGCATAACAAACACCCACAAAAATTCTAGCAGAAATACACAAGCAATCACCAGTGTACAATAATGAAACAATAACAAGGATCCATCCAGCAAAGACAAGGGGCTCATACCGCATCAAATTCTGCCAATCCCACATTTGGGTCCACCCAACCACTGCACCCCACCACAGTTCTTATTGATCAACACAACAGCAGGACCACATGTAAGAACTACCACAGCACTTCAAAGCCTGTGGACCCCCTTGGATGCAGTGCTAGTAGAAAGACCTCTCCTTTGGCCAGGACAAAAGATCATCTTCTTTGTATACTGACTTACCCTACAGAAATGAACTAAAACCATACGTGAGAATTTCAGAATCTCCCAAAATTATGGTCTTTGGGACATCATACAGCTCAAAAAACTGCACAGGTGGGCCCCTGTACTGCATTGTCAATTCTATTCGTCTGACCTGACCCAGCATTTGAGCCATATTCCTACACACAAACTGTGGGAAGACTTGGGTGGCAGAAGATAGAGCACAGGTACCCACAAGTCATAGGTGCCGAAGAAGTGCACCAAAACATCTGTGTCATCCCTTTGATGACCCCCTGTACCCTCTTGTACTGTTCTCTCATCAGTCACCTGATTCTCCCACCATTCGCCAAATGCTAGTGTTCAGCTACATGTTTGTGCGTAGATTTTGGCAACTGCAATGCTTGAAATTGAATTTCTTTCCAGAACTTTGGAGGAACTTTATAAAAAGTTCCATAGAACATTTTTTCTCATGCTGGAACAGCTGATGCAATGAAAAGCTGTAGCATCCAAATTTTAGAAAATCAATAGAACCAACAGAAAAAGGTGAGTGAAAGCTGAAGTGTTAAAAACTGAACTAACAAAAGTGAGATTAGACCTGGGCAGGCCACCAAGGAAATCGAGCAAATTTTGCCCAAACTAGTTGACCGGGCATGAATCGTGGAAGTGCATCCTTGGCTGGCAATGATGATCCTTCATCTCCTTCTGTAGCTGTCCCTTCACCTCCATTTGATACAGAAGGATTTGTGGCAACTACACCATTTGAGAGTTCAGGATCACCATGTTGTTCACTTTTGGTTGCTTCCATTTCTGATCAACACAACAGGGAAATGCTACTTCACTTTGTGTCAGCTTTCTTCTTCAATGTCATTCATTGCTCCTTTGATAAGGTCACAACCAGATTCTGAACTGTAAGATGCTTCTTACACATATTTGGTGCCCATGATACAACAACATCATCGTGGCTATAGAATAAAAGAACTGGAGGATGGGGTGGGGGAGAAAATAGTTTGACCTGAGTCTGTGTTAGCACCCTCAGTTGCACTGACAGTGTTGCCAAAAGTAGTATCACTGTGGGATTGGACTCCTTCTTCTTCTTTGTTCATGCTGAAATGCTCCTCAAAATCTCCACTGTCAACAGCTTCTTCTTCTTCTTCTAACTCGTCTCCTTCCCTCATGCTCTGGTACTCCTCATCTCCTGCAGTTGCACATCGCATTCAGACAAAAAAGGTGGGGCCCTTTCACACTGTCTTTTGCGGTATGGTTTTGGGGGGGACTTCTTGTGTGTTCAGTTGAGAAGGTATGGCTCTTTCCAGGTTCCCCCCCACCGGGTGGTGTCTTTCATCAAAGGCTCGACTCAATACTGGAAAAGAAAGGGCCCTCTCAGGAGGACTTCAAGCTTCTGTCACCTGTTGGCAATTGTTGATGTATCTTTACTTAGCTTACTAAACTGCCCTTTAGACTATCAGTTCGCTAGTGAGTGAGTGAGTGAGTGAGCAACCAACCGACCACCAAGATTGATTTTAGTGACACAGGTGAGGAACAACAGCAGGCAGCTCTGGCACCACAAATTGAGAGAGGGTTTCTATCTTTGCCCATCTAGATGATACACTGTTGAATTTGGAGCAGTTTCTCCTCTTGTCTGCAGGATTGACAAAATGGAAAAAGATGGGTTTGGGTCCTTTCTGTTTGGATCAGATGATGATGATGATGATGATGATAGCAAAGAAATCCATGAGAGGACATGAGATGACCCGACATGAGACGGTGGTGGAACAAGCATGAATGAATTCATTCGTGTTGAGAGAGAGCTAGCTAGCTAGCAGTGAAGAAGAAGAAGAAGAAGAAGAAGAAGAAATGTTGAACTCACACCTCGGAGATCAATCACATGATTCTCAAAGCTGTCAGAATCGTATGCAGCAGCAGCAGCAGTCACCTCCATCTCATGCATCTTGGAAGAATTGCCATTGTTACCATTCGCTGCTCCTTTGGATCTCGTTCCCATTCTTGTTGTCGCTTGTCTCCCTTCTGCTGCTGCTGCCGCTGCCGCTTTCTGCATTCTCATTAGGTTAGGTTGGGTTGATGTTCCTTTTCTTCTTTTTTCGGGTTTCTCTCTCTCCCCAAAAACCGAACAGAACGATCGAGCGCCTCCAACTCCCGGTTTCTGTTTTTTTCTATCTCCTCAAGTACTTTACTCACATTCTGCTAGAATCAACCGACACCAGATTGAAGCCAGCAAGAAGAAAAAATAGGAAAAAAAACCCAACTCTCATTGCGAGTCCACTACTACTACTACTACTACTACTACTACTACCCACCATGATTTTTTCTTTTCTTTCTCTCATAAGAGTTTCTCAAAGAATCATAGGAAGAAGAAGATTCTTCCGAGCGAGCACTTGACTCTCGAAACAGTGTGGTGAAGAAGAAGAAGACAATCAACAACAACAACAACACCCACAATGTTGGTTTTTAGTGTTGTTGTCTTTTTGTTTTCTTTCATACCAAACAAAAACTTCTGCATTCAAAAAAAAGCTTGGCATTCAACAACAACCACCCCCCCAAAAAAAAAAACCGACCCACCACAGAAGAGTCGATGGAAACCCTAAAAGTCGGACAGAAACTGACTGTTGTGGGGAGGGGAGGGGAGGGAGAGCGATGGCAATGAGAGCGATGATAATGGGGGAAACCCAACAAAAAGAATTCTCCTTTCCACCGCGCTAACGATAAAGAAGAGAAAGCATAACAAACAACAACATTCTTCTGACAAAAAGACTGGACGACGACGACGACGACAACATCCTGGCCCCAAATTTGGTGCCCAATTTGACTTACTCATCCATGGCTTCTGGTGTGCAAGGATCTCCCCATACACAACCAAATTTGCTGTTTGTTGCAACACAGAAGAAGGAGAGAGAGAGAGAGAGAGAGAAGAGAGAAGGAGAGCAATCTTTCAAGGTTATCAATCCGGTTATCATCCCGGTTATAAATAACCTAAGGCTTGTCGGTTATTGAGATACATAATTATTTTTTATAACCGCTTCAATATTTCTAACTGCCCTGGTATTTTGAAATTTCCCAAATCTAATAACCCTACTTGGATGACCCGGTTATCAACATCATCCGGGTAGGTCATCAATCCTTTAAACATCCAAAAAAAATTATGATAGAGAAGGGGAAAAAAATCTCCATGCAAAAATTTATCTTTTTATTTTATTGTATTTATTTTACAATCATATAACCAAATCATATACCCAGATGATAATAATAATAATAATAATAATAATAATGGATAGGATAGACCGATGATTTATCAACCAATTATTTCGATAAACCAACCTTTATGTATACCCGATGATTAGTACCCAATTAATATTGATAACCTAATTGATACCCATTTTATAACTAACTAAATAAATAAACCTACCTGGTGGTTATGAATGGGAAAATCTTATATATAAATTCACTATGTCTTCCCGTCCGTCCGTCCGTGACGTGACGTTCTGCTGCAGAACGCTACCCCATTCCAAGTTCCAACCTTCGCCCGAGACGTTCTGCTGTAGAACGCTACCCCATTCCAAGTTCCAAGTTCCAACCTTCGCCCGAACCGTCTGTCTGTCAGTCGAGGTCCCCAGAAAGGTCCCCAGTGGG
>Ga0209611_10011270_pt1 | contig 12940 bp, 4 predicted proteins | sample S1TSphgellanicum_3_FD_187693 | JGI IMG/M metagenome (GOLD analysis project Ga0209611, IMG submission 187693) | Host-associated microbial communities from peat moss isolated from Minnesota, USA - S1T2_Fc - Sphagnum magellanicum MG (SPAdes) (version 2) | ecosystem: Host-associated > Plants > Peat... | reverse complement strand
TAAACAAACTATCAATGAATGAAAGCTTGAAACCTTCATCCTTATGGATTGTGTTGACATTATGTTAATCAACATTTGTGACCACTGACTAAATTTATGTAATTAATGGAATTTAATTCAAGTAAAAGTGCAATCACAATAAAAAAATAACCAAAAACATTTGTTGTTGCAATGAAAACCATACTTGCAATATTTTGAAAAAAAATCATTTATTGCATTTAATGAAATAATTATTCATCTTTTGTAATTGTGTTTATATATTCATGAAGTTGGAAACCCATGAATTTGACATCATTTCAATATATTATTAGAATCCTTAGTCATACACAAAACATTTTTTAACATAATATTTTTCAACAATCTTAATATTGAATGTGTTTTTCATAACTTAAATTTTTACTAAATGTTTTCAAATTTATTGTTGGCTTTAACATACTCCATAAGAAGGACCACATGTGTTGTTCCTTTTATGTGCACAAGTGCATGTACAAAAATGTTATTGATTTTGATTTTAAATATCTTTAATGATTATAATTGTTCAAAAAGTGTGATTTTCATTGAAATCAAAGTTGTATATTTGATTATAATGTCGGGTGTGATGTAATTTTTAAATTTTATTATTATTTTAGTGGTCATATTTGGTCTCAATATCAATATTTAATACAAAAAAAATATCTTTTATATATATATATATATATATATATATATATATATATACATATATACATATAGAAATTTTTATTTAATATAACAATACATGAAGGCCACATGTACATTGTAATATTTGGTAAGGTTCCAACCTTGTTGTTAATGGTTCCCTTTATTGTGACTACACCCATAGGTGTCATCTATGACCATATTTTAGTCACAAATTTAACTTGAAACTTTTTTTGGGGAATAATAATTTGGACAATTTAGAAGGTTCTCCTATTGCTTCTAAATGTTTTCAACAATTGTCATTTGAATTTTTATTTTGGTTCAAGTTTCCTTTGGGAATCTAGGCCTTCCCAAATTTGGCATTGGATTATTACTAATTTATTTATTAATAAATATAATAGAGCTCAATGGTTCATGAAAAATGTGAACAAATTTCCTTATACGTAATGATAAAATTATGAACAACGTAAACCATTGTTAAATTTTTTTTATAGTATAATTATTTTTCATCAACATTTGTCATTAGTTTGTTGGTGAAATGTATTAGTTAATCAATTGTATTATTTAGATTTTGAACTAACATTGTTCTTACAACAAAATTTGCAACATCTATATATACATGGAATTTTTTGGTGAGTAAATAGGTACCAAGAATATTAATAATTTATTCATAGAAGCTTTCATCCATTCAAATGATTTCTCAATATTGCTTTAATGGTAGAAATTTTCAAAAAGGCTAGGTTGGTGGAAAGTTTTAGAAAGTCCAGTTAATTTATTCTTTTGCAAATTTGATGAACCTTTAAAATATAAATATGAAATTATAAATACACTACTCTTCAAACAAGTTATGGCCTATGTTCTACACCTCAACTTCAAATTTAGCTTTGTATAGTGGATTGTTCCAAATCAATAAAATCTTTGATTTTTGTTCATTGTTGAATGCTTAGTTTATAAGTCTATCTAGTTTTTATTTGAATCTTTGTCTTGTCTTTAACAAAAACTCCCAAATTATGTTCCCCAATACCATCACATAAGTTTTACAAACAACATTTCTTCTTAATAATAATGAAAACATGTTCTAGTGGATATAAGGTGTGAAATTATAGTGAAATGCAAGAAAACATAGCTTGCCATGAGAATTGCAATAACATTCAAACATGTTAAAATAGAGGCATTACATAGCTACTTAATATTTCTTGTCAATTTTGTTTGTCTTACATTTACCACACATCAATGAAGTATCTTGAATTTTTCAAATACCATATGCTCTTTTTAGATTTAATTTCAAATTTAATTTTATATAAGAATTATTTGAAATTTCATGTGATTACAAGTACTGATGTTCTCAAATTTAATGATATATAAGTGCATTAATCCTTTTTATAACATATATTGGATTTTCAAAAAATTAAGCAACACAATTTGGAATTTTGTGTATTTTCAACAATTTCCCCTTGAAATTTCTCAAAAATTTCAAGATCTCATTTCTTGACTAATTTATGTCGATCTTCACATAAGCATAAGGTAGTATAAACACTTGGTAAACATTCCTCAGCATGTGGAACCAAATGGAAACTACATCGTTTTAATTTAGAAATAGATTTAAATTTGGATGAATAAAAAAGACACCATGTAATTTGCTTATAGTATTTGTTGATGTCATAATTTATTCAACTCACATATACATATTTCCCCAATCATGTTCTACACAACAAATTTGTTACCTTAGAGCTAACACATGCAAAGGAAATTTAGTTGTTACAACAAACATCCAACATATCAATATGATCATTTGAATGTTTGCACAAAGGAGAGGGTGGTTTTTTAATGATTACACCGATGCAGCTTGTGATATGAAAGCAAGGGTTCCCCCCACTTTTTGTCTTGATCGCTTTTCTTCACCAATGAACTTTCATCACTTTTCAAAATCTTCCATCTTAAGTCGAAAAGGAGCAATGGGTTTAATCACATTTTGACTTTCCCACTCTCACACCCACCTCCCATAGCTTGTGATATGAAAGGACCAAAGGGTCCCCCACACTTTGTCTTGATCACTTTTCTTCACCAAAGGAATTTTCATTACTTTTCAAAATCCTCCATCTTAAGTTGAAAAGGAGCAATGGGTTTAATCACATTTTGACTTCCCAACACTCACACCCACCTCCCATTCGCCATACTCATTTGTTACAAGCCGATGGTAGTTGAGTTTGAATATGCATTATCCATCTTCAGTCTTTAGAATTTTTATTTTATTTTATTATTTTTTTGGGTCTTTAGATATTAGACTTGTAACACCATTAAACTTGGACATAGGTCTTCTCTTTTGTGGTTTCTTAAAAATTAGTTTCAGTTTGCCAAAATTTTCAAAGGAAAAAAAACACTTCTGCCCCTTTCGCCGTCCGCCATTAAAAAAAGAAAAAGAAAAAAGGACATGTCAGTGGTCCCCTCTGGGTCCTGCTGGCCGGCCAGGGAGATATAGAGAAAAACGACGGTGGGCGGGCCCCACCACAATCGAGCGAGTGTAAGTACGGAGTCAGTTGCGGTGTAAACCCCGTGTCTCGTGGGGGAAGCGTGCCTGCCAACGTGAGGCTGGCATGGAGTAACCATGTGCCGCCATGCGATATGCACGGCTGCCCGGCCTCGCTGAAGCATCAGCAGCAGCAGCTCCATCAGCGGCCCAGCGGATGCTCCAAACTGCTGTTTCGCTATGCTACGACCTCAGGTGTAAAGAGAGGTGAGGAGCTACAGAGAAGAGAGAGAGAGAGAGAACTGGAGCGTGCGAACTGCGGAACGGTAAGACAGGAAACTCTGGAGAGACTGGGATCATTTTTCCCAGCTGACACAGATCACGGAAAGGTAATTATCTGGCACCCTGAAGAAATCTTGAGTGGAAGTGAAGAAAGAAAGAAAAAACAAGTACTAGGTAACTGAAAACCTGTCTCTCTGTCTGCCTGACGGACTAAGAAGCGCGCTCAATGTCTCTGGCATGATTCTTGTTTGGCCGTAGGAGCAATTAAGTGTGTGGAGGAATTGAGTAAGTACTGGATGGAAACCACCGTGCATCCCGTTCGCAATGATATGTATCACGCCTTCCCCGCTCCGCTTTGTGTCTGTTTCTCTCCACGGAACGCGAAAATTTCAGAGGCTCCCCTCTCCGTTCCGTTTCTCATGGTTTATGGTAATGCTTCTTCCCCTCCCCCCCCCCCCCCCCCCCCCAATTGAGGATATTCAGTATTGAACCCAGTGTTGTATGGTTCTTTGATTTTTCCAAAAAATGCCGGTTCTGGGTATTTGAAAAACATCAGAATCAAAGACCCATCAGTTTTCGTGTCAGAACTGCCAGTTCTTTCTGGGTTCTTTGAGTGTTTAGAAATTTTCTGGTTCAGAGCAGGACATGGGTATCACAAAAACTTCATTTCGCAGGTCAGAGCAGGGGCTGAGTGTTTCACGATTGGAACTCTTTTGGTTACACATGTGCATATACAAATCGGTCAAAGAACCATGAAAGAACTGGCACTAGATCAAGGCCCACTTTAGATGGTGTCTAAAGTCCAAATTCTTAGGAACCCATTTGGACTCATTTGAAGCGAATTGAATCCTCGAGTGGGACCCTGCCTTGGACCCTAGCTTGCCTCTAGGTTCTCCAATCATGAGCTATCTGTGAGCCTCTTTTTTTGGGTCTGAACCAATTGGTTTTCCTTCGGAATAGGTTTAGCCATGGTGCCACATAGGTTTAGCCTTGATTTGCCACTTTTTGATCTTGGACCCTTATCCGCAGGCCGTGAGGTCCAATTTATGGCTCTCAGCTAAAAGGATCGTTCTATTTCATTGGACCCTGAACCTTTGGCCTTAAAGAACCATCCAACATTGGAGTTAATGTGATGATGGTGAAACCCTGCCAATCATAAATAAACCAAAGCACCCAAAAAGGGGGAAAACAAGGAACAAAATGGAAGGACCCACATCCAAGAACACAAAAAAACCACCTAAGAGGGCCAACCACAAGGGGAACATCAAGTTCCCAAACCCCCTCCTCTTGTGAAAAACATATCAAATAACAAAAGGGGAGGACCTCCTAAAATGACACCTAGCTTAGAAAAACCCTCACCTATTACAACATGTCTCAAAATAGAGATTGCTTGCACACACTATAACACCATTGGCACCTTTTGATTATAAAATGCACACAAAATTGAGAGAAGAAAGTTTTTGGTGCCCTTTTTATTTCACTCCATGTTCACACATCGATGAAAAAACTTGTACACTTGTTAGTGAAGAGATTCAAAAACCTTTACAACTAGAGGGAAAAACATGTTTGTCATGCATCAATCGCAATAAAAAATCATCCTTCACTTGAGCCACAACTGTTACAATAACCTCACAAGAAATAACAGCCCATGACACCAAATCAACTTGAGTTGGGTTGGCAATGACAACATTTGGTAAAGTACCGACACCATCAATTGATAACACAATGTTGATTTAACAACACCAATATTATAAGGTAAGGGTAGAAAGACATGAGTTTATTTTTGCGAAACATGAAATTTTGCATCTCTTGCAACGATTGTGAAAGCATCTTGCACAAGACTATGTAAGGCCATCTTTTTTTCACCTGTGCGCAACGAAAAAGGTGAATCTCCATAGGATCCAAAAGTTAGTTACAAATGTAATGTGACACCTCAAGGATTAAAAAATGGGAAAGACCCAACCTAGTGCACAATACGATGGAAAAAACATTTGAGAGCAAGTGGGAAAAAAAATGACTAGGTAGGTTAACAACTAAGTGCCCACACTTGGCCTTGCACATGATTTCAAGTGTGTTCGATGTGAATTAGAAGTTAAATTAAAAAGGATGTTAGTTTAAGAATGATCATGTGATTTGTATGAAATATTTTTGTGAAGGTGATCGGTATTCAGCCAATTGCTCAAAACAAGGGACACATGTTGTAGCCTCAAGGGAAAAACTCTTGTGTTGATCTCAAATGTGCTTAGAAAGGGAGTGGTCCTAAACTACTTGGACCTATCCTCTCCAACAAAAACCTGGAAATGATGACACAAACTACTAAAGCCCAATTCCCCAAATAAGATATTGGAACAATGATCTCTAAAAAAATCAACCTTACACCCCATTAGAACTAAGGAGAGCCATTTGCCAATGGACTAAAAGGACCTCTAAACACTCCAAAAAAACCAAACCCAAAAATCTTTCAAAAACTCCCATCAAGATAAAGTCAAAAACCACAAGTTGACTTGGAAAACTTGAAAGGGGAAACAATGAAACGAAAAGAAAGACCTCTAAATGAAGCATTAAAAAAAAAAACTAAAAACTACTTGAATGTCCCCTAATCTTTAACCCCTCAATTAAAAGGGAATTTACAACAAAGTAAAGCATATGGAAAAAAATTTGAGTGTATAATATAACAAAGGTAGTTATTAAAAACAAGAACAAAACCCTATGGTTATCAAGGTGGTTTTGTATATTCATAACCCCGAGTCTCAAAAAATCAAAGACACAATTTGGATATATAACCATAATTCTCAAAATTTTCAAAAGACAAATCGCATGCCGTAAACTGATAGTTCATTGCCAATTTTTTGTGAAACCCACTAGTTGTTTAAGGGTTTTGAGATAACTTGGATTGATAGTTGGAACTTCTTTATGTATAGGGGAAGGCACTTCACCCCTTGAACCAAGGGTGGTGATCAAGTTCCAGGGTGGAAGGCACCGCTGTGCTCAAACCTTGGTGACAAATGAGGTGATCCAACGGTTTATATCATCTTACACCTCTGTCCTAGGGTGCATATACGGTATCCAGCCAACACTGGCTTTTACTGGCCAGTTCTATAACTGACAGTAGTATCTAGTATCTAAGTGCAACTTATTTATTAATCATGTTTAATTTTACACATTAGATGGTTTCACAAATCTGGACTTCATATCAGCCTTTTTTGTGTGTGAAATTTTGCATCAATATGAAGTTTGATTAAATTTTTGACTGTGATCTTATGATGTTCAACTAGGCTACAACGTGTGATTTCTATGGCCTTTACTTTGTTTCATTCATGTAATTTAACTTGGTCAGTTGGCATGTCATTATGTGTTGGTTGCATGCAAGCTGGAAAGCTTTCTACCTCTTTTCACTTCCAACTGATGTGATTCTATTTCATTCAAGTGATGAATTTCATTACATTATCCAACTTCATCACTACACACCCATTCCATCCATATGATTCAACTTCATCCATATTGTCATATTTGTTCATGTCATCAACTCAACAATTTGGAGATTTTTATTGGCAAATTTTATTCAATGTGTTGTTTTCATCTCTCTAGTAAGCTTCATCAACAAGTTTGTCAATATGTTGCAATCTCATCCATCTGGTTTATTTTCATCCATGTGACAAGTTCATTAAAATTGTTTCATTTGATGAAGTTGACGCTTTCAAATTTTATCGATTTCGTCAGATCTGCCCCTCTCTTTCGCTTTGTGTTTTTACAATGCGCAAGGCCCACAGGTGGGGCACATTCTCAAAATGTGAGGCTGGATTTGGCTTTTATCTCATCTTAGGCCCTTTATTGAGGATACCCTCACCCCCAAAACTTTACCTGACACATAACTTCCTAGTGCCTCAAACCTCTTATTATGGACTGATAAACAATGTCTTATCAACTATCAAAAAAGGAGAATGACTTCATATCAAGCAATGGAATGAACAAATGAATGTAAATATCATTGTAACTACAAATACCAAACAGACCAATAAATGGGTCTAGAAACTTTCTTTCTGCATAGAAAGTTTCATAATTGTAAAGATATAGAAGAGATTTTTTTATAAAAACTTGAAACAATTTAGGCAAAGCAACAAGCTTATAAGGCCTCGTTGACATTAGCTGCCCCAGGCCATCGAGTTAAGTCTGAGATTTGCGACAAGGCCTCCTTTGAGCCCCCATCAAAGGATGTGAAGGATAACTTCACTAGTTGGAGGCAAAGGAGAGCATAGGAGGACAATGAAAATGGATACTTGGATATGTGTCATGTGACATGTAGAGGAGTGACTTTGTTCAGAAAGGACTACAAATGTCACATGGAATAAGGGGCTTATGGTGTTATGCTCTGCTGCTAAGTCCTCCTAAGGGCATGTTCAAACTTCAAACTATCAACAGATAAAATAGGAAATGTTCCATTACATTCCCCAAATATGAACTCACAATTAATTCACAGTAAAACTTGGTGAACATTTCTCAAAATGTGGGAGCATGTGAAAATTACTACATTTTTTAAAGTCGTCTCTTCATACCAGCCTTTTCTTTATTGGCAAAATTTCACCAACTTTATGAATTGGAAATTTGATATTGAAGTGATTTTGGAGGTTTTCAATCCTCAGAAGTGAGGGAAACATAGTAAAAATCTCCAAATTTTTATATTGGTTTTTTGAGTGTGTAGCCCAAAGATATAGAAGGATGATTAAAGTTTTGTACTTCATAGCCAGATTTGGCTGAATCTTCCTGAGGATGATTGCCACTTTTTCTACATCTTCGCATGGACGATTGCCACTTTGGATACAAACAAAAATTCTTAAAAACACTGCTCTATACTACCACAGACAACAAATTGCAGAACAATTAACAAACTAGAGGTTTCCCATAATGGAAGGCACTTTTGCCCCCCTCCTCCCCCACCTGACCTGGTTTCAGTACATGGAGAGGAGGATAGCCCCATACCAGACATTGATAAAGAAATTTGAAGTAAAAAAGGAGTTAGTTAGCTCATGAGGTGGAAATGGGGTTCTTGAATTGGGCAAGTGTCACACATAATAATTACATAGCCCATATTGAAAAATAATTCACTGCAAAAAACAACAGTAAAAGGTGAATAATCATAATCTCTCTCTTTACTCTGGTAGAGAGTACAAACATAAAATACCTACACATAGTAGGTAGATGACCCTTATCTGTTCACTGACTTTTTCACCTTATCTGTCTAAAAGCTAAAGTTTACCTCAATTTCGACTAACCCTCAAGTTCTGCCTTGGGTGAACCAGTAGCTACACTGGTACCAGCACTGGATGAAAGGTCCAAAGATCCATCCCGCTTTGTGTGAATGACCTCATCCTTGTCATCTAGGTGGCATAGGTTGCATTAGTGCCCCTATTTTATTGGATTTTTGTTTCTTTGTGCCTAGGCCCTCCTTCCTCTTCCATTTTTCCCCCTTTAAAAGAAAAAAAGTATTCCCTCTCTTTTTCTCACTAGCTCTTGCAAGTTGTCCATTCCTGCCACAAGCTTTGCAAACATTATAAAGCATTGCGAAGCGTGTAAGAGTTGTAAGAAGCTCATCAATTTTTTTTTCTTTTTAAATTTTCACTACAACAAAAGGTGTCCATGTATATCAAGTCATCATTGGATGTTGAGTGAATTCAAAGGTCATAGTGAACGAAACCTTGGGTGGAAGCAATGAATTCATTAGCCTAGTGAGCAGGGACTAATGACTTGCACCCACATTTCGTAGTAATGTTTGCCTTGTTGCTTGTTGTTCATCATTGCATGCCATTGTTCGTTTGTCTCATTGCCAACCTCAACAAGTTAGTGAGATGGTCATTGCTTTCTATTGCAAGCTAGCAACCTTTGTAAGTGGCAATTTATCCATTTATCTCCACTCTCTCTTGTAATTGGTCATTGCTGACATCAAAGGTGATCCCCCCAAACTTGTAAGTTTTCAAGGTTATAAGGTCACCCTTAAGCTCCACCAAACTTGCAAGGTTGCTTAGAAAACCCCATGATGCATTAGAGTTTGGCTTTCTGGAGTTAGTTGTAATAGAAATAGTTGAAAGAACACCAATGTGCTTTGGCCAACAAAAACGAAACTCAATTTCCTTTGAGCTTTGGCTACTTGTTCCTTAAGCTTTAATTGTAACTTATTTGCATATAGGTGTAAAGAGCATTGCCAATCCTTTTGAATAGTAAAATGAAAGTTGTTTGGCATGTTGTAGTTCTACATATCACACATATTTTTTAGGAACATGTCACATATAGCAAGCAATGTGTTAACAAACTTGTATAATAATGCTTGCACTACTTGTAACTTTTGGAGTTGCCATTGCAATTTCCCCCTTGCAAAATATTAAGCGTGTTTTCTTTCCATGGTTGCACATTGAGTTTTGTTTTTCCTTGGGGTAATAATACTATATTTTTGTGGAACAAGTTTACATTATGCACATTGTAGACCATGAATTGCTTATCTATTTGCAAATAAAGTTTGTTGAATGGATGTTGCAATTCTTATTGAAAGACTTTATTCATGATTAAGAAATTTGAAAAACATGCATGTTCAATTTTGTATTATTGATGACAAAATTTTGACCAAGGTTATTTTTGCAAAGTTGGAAAATTTTGTTGGAAAAGGAAAAAATTTAAATGTTTTTCATTAAATATCTTTGTAAAAAGTGAATTACATCTAGCTTTCAAATATACTTGCAACATGAAAAAATTCATGAAGGTAGGTATAAAACAAGGAATAATTTTTTGTTGGGGCAAACATAAGTTGTTTATTTTTAAATATATATTTTGGAAATGTAATGTCTTGGAACTACCAACAACAATATAAAAAAATGAGAGGTCACCCATTCTTATAAGATATGCTTGGGGAGTTCATTATTTTTGTATTAAAAAAATATGTGATTAAAAATATAAGGTTTCATATATTGGTCATTGGGGGAAGGGGCAATATCTGTGAAATTTTCTCACCTTATTATTATTTAAGTTTATAATGTCCACATATTGAAATCATCTTAAACTTAATTTAAAATTTATGCTTGCATTGCATTTTTTTGGACCTTTTAGTTTTAGTTGAAGGTGAAAACTAATGATGGAAGGTGAGACTAACAAACATCATGCATAAAATGTTCAAGTTTAATTTTAAATGCATCAACAAACAATCTAGTGTTGAATCACATTTTAGATGATGAAAATGATGCATGGCACTCATAATGTCATTATATAGAATAAACATTTTTGGTTGTTTCCATGAGAAAATAAATAAATATATATATAAATAATAGGCTTTTGGGTTTTTAAATCAAAACTAACAAAACAAGTATTGCAATCCATGTAAGTGGACCACCAAATTGTTGCATCCAAACTTTCATCAACTCCTTGTGTTGATTAATTAAACACCACCTTGATAATGTTACCTATTTTATTTTGAACCTTTAGTATATAGTACACCATTTTCATTCCATTATTTAAGCTTATTAACAAGTAATAACTAAAATATTTTTTATATTTTTTTCAATTTTTTACTAATACCTATTATTAATGCAAATCCTATAATAATTATATTTAAAAATTAAAAATAAATATTCATTCATATGACTAATTGAATTATATTTCTTACTCAAAAATCAATGTATGACACTAATATTTTTACTCATGTAATTTTTTAATTAAAAAAATGTCCCTCATTAACTATTTCTAGACTAAAAAATATAATGCAATGAAAATAATAATGAAAAGATGTAGCTAACATGAAGGTTGCCAAATTTTTTAATGAAGCTTGTGATCTATGATAAATCTATGAAATCAACATATGATGAAGACACAATTCAATTGCAACAAATGGAAGAAAAATCATTTAAAAGAAATTGGATTGTTCAAGATTTTTCATGGAAAAGTGGAAATTTTTAATGCAAAGTTTAATTATAATGATGATTGAATTAGTGGATGAGATCAAACTTTAAAATCACTCCACAAGATTGTAAGAACAAGTAACTCACACATGAAACATTGTTTTATTACTTTGAAATTTAGAAGAAATTTAAAATTACAACCAAAACTTTGCATTTTTAAGGTTCATGGGTATTACACATGGGCTTAAGAATGTAGGGTAGACATGCCCAACACCACACACAAGCCTATGAATAAATGCCCCATTAGTTTAGGGGATGGCCATCAAGGAGACAACCCTAATTATTTTGTTGCACACTAGATTGTCTATGATTGAACATTTTGTATGAAAATGATGTGTTAAGTTTTTTGAAAAAAATGACAAAAATATTGCCTTTTATTTTCAATGATGGATGTAAAAATGAAAGGGCATGAATAATTCTCACCCATTGCATAATCTTGTAATGTTTAACAATGGGAGGTTTTGTGAACATAATCAAAAGTAAAAATGATTATAAATCATGGACATGTGGGAGGGAAGGGGGGGTGTTGTTTTTCAAAGAGTACTTGAACAATCTGTGATAAAAAACAATGGCCAAGGCAATAATAGATAAAATTAAAGAATGAAAATGAAAGGAAAAAGAAGAGAGGAGGTCCAAAAGGGCAATTGAAACTTTAACTATTATTGAGTGTGTAATTCAAAGGTCCATTGTAAAACAAACAAGGGCAAGGTTCATGCAAGCTTGGTCTCCAATTGCAAGTAGGATGTATGAGATCAGGGTTGCAAACTAGTCCATTGGGGTATGAAGGTGTCAACCTTGGTGCCATTACACCTACCCAAAGGGTTGTTAAAACATGAATAAAAACACAAGTGCAAGTTGTTGTACATATTTTAACTAGGCATGAAACTATTTTTATTGAATAAATAATAAAAATAAGGGGTTGATCATAACCATCACTAGGAAATAACCGTCATCATGGGCAGTAGATTAGATAAAAAATTTAACCATCAATAGGAACAACAAATCAAAAGTAAATGACCATCAACAAAAACATCAAACTAGAAGAAAGAGATGACCTTTAATAGGGCCAACGCATTAAAAGAAAGAAACAACCATCACCAAGGCAAACACATGAGAAAAAGGAGACAACCATCACCAAGTATAGTAGATGAAAAGAAGGAAATGACCATCACCAGGGTGAGCACATTAAAAAAAGAAATGAACATCACCAAAAACAATAGACAAAAAAAGGGAAATGGGCATCACTCCCTACCATGCCACACCACTTACATAAAAAATAACAATGCTAAAAAGGGTAGCAATTTATAGATAAAAAGGATATGAACATCACTAATGTCACATAAAGGGGTAGTGTTATATGCTAGTAGATGTTTGAGAAGTTTGGAATGAACATTCATAATTGGAGTTTCATTAATGAGAGTTCAAGATAGATGGTAGCCTAGCTAAAGGTAATTTAATTCATAGTACATTGTTTGAATGACAATGCAATAGGAACATAAGTAAACCATTGTAGCAACAACAATAATAGGGGAAGAAGGGGATTGGTGTTTGGTGGTGATGCCCATCTTTGTTTGAAATTCAAGGTATCATAAACATC
>Ga0209611_10011269_pt1 | contig 12942 bp, 9 predicted proteins | sample S1TSphgellanicum_3_FD_187693 | JGI IMG/M metagenome (GOLD analysis project Ga0209611, IMG submission 187693) | Host-associated microbial communities from peat moss isolated from Minnesota, USA - S1T2_Fc - Sphagnum magellanicum MG (SPAdes) (version 2) | ecosystem: Host-associated > Plants > Peat... | reverse complement strand
TGTAGGTAGGTGATAGGCAAGTGGATGGTAGGTAAGTAGGTAGGTAGGTATAACATTTAGGTAGGTGGGTGGGTGGGTATGTAGGTAAATATGTAGGTAGGTGATAGGCAAGTGGATAGGTAGGTAGGTAGGTAGGTAGAACATTTAGGTAGGTGGGTGGGTGGGTACGTAGGTAAATATGTAGGTAGGTGATAAGCAAGTGGATAGGTAGGTAGGTAGGTAAAACATTTAGGTAGGTGGGTGGGTGGGTACATAAGTAAATATGTAGGTAGGTGATAGGCAAGTGGATAGGTAGGTAGGTAGGTAGAACATTTAAGTAGGTAGGTGGGTGGGTGGGTGGGTAGGTATGGAAAAAATGATTGCACAATTCGAGCAATGGTTCAAATAGCCATGGCCACTATTCACATGAGTTGTTAGTTCCAAGGACACAAAATTCAATATAAATCCCAAATCCATCTACTATAGTGGACTTGATAAGATTAAATTTCATGTTTAAAATTGCATTACCAAAGTTAACGCATCCTATAATGGCAATGATTTGATCAGCTACTTGAACTCAAAAATATGGAGGAACAAATATGGTGTTGGATCCATAAAAAGGATATGTTAATCAACAAGCTTGGCTTCCATAATCATTCACATTGGTAGAAGTTATGCCAACTTCTTATGTGCCATTCATTCAATTAAGTGTGCTTGGATTGAAGCACGTTCCACCAATAGGAAGGACATTGTGTGTACCCTTGATGCCCATCACAAAAACCAACATTTTGTTAAGGCTAAAATCATAGTTTGTCAAGTTCCTTTGTTTTTTGCAACCACAATTGTAACATCAAGATTTGGACTTGCTATCATGTTCAAATTAATGGCCACACTTTGGAAAATTTGGGAGATGTCAATGTAGTCTACAAGATTAACAAATGTTGTGTCACAATATGAACTTATGGACATAGGAGTTATAAAATATCCTTTTGTTACACCATTATAAACAATCGTTGCAAGGTTATAAAAATTGTTTATAAAGTTGTAATTGATCATGCAATGATAACATCACGAATGGTGTTATTGGGTAATGATTTGGCTAACATGTATTGGCCAACACAAGTTGTTTTACATTTTGGAATTCAACTATCAATGTTAAGGCAAATAACCATGGTTGATTTGGACCTCATGAAGGTAGATTTGGAGCTTCATCCATTCCAAATACAAACTTCAATGAATGAATCATAAAAGGTTTGTGGGATGACACACCAAACACTCTATGTGATATTACAACCATATCATCCCACTAATGGTTCAAGTGCCATGAAAATCAAGTTACTTGTAACAAATGCCATGTCATATGGTGTGTTGATAGGTGGAGTAGTATTATACCCCACAGTTTCACATTATATTTTTGGAAGCACACTACATCTTACATGTTGTGATGGAAATTAAGAGATAGTAGGAATGTGCATCTTTAATTACATTTTATTGGGAATAAACCTTTGAATCATCTAATATATTAATTCAGCAAGTTTGTCAGTCAGTCAGTCAGTGACAGGGCTATACCCAATTGACAGCTAATGGGCCAGCATGGGCGGGCTGGGCACAGGAGAGGTTCAGGTTCATCCACAACAAGTTCAGGCATCCAGTGGATGGATGGTGCACCGGTGGGTGCTGAATCACTCTGGGGCAGTGTGATTCGATGGAAACCGGTGTTCAGGCATCCAGTGGATGGATGGTGCGCCGACGGGTGCTGAATCACTATGGCCCAGTGTGATCCGATGGAAACCAGTGTTTAACAGTAGTTGGAAAAATATAAAGAACCGCCGGGGCGGGGGGGTATGTCAGTTATTTCTTGGAATGGCCCGTTCCGCCACGTAGGAAAAGAAAGTACGTTCCCATCATACCCAATAGGGCATGAACGCATGTTTTCCCATCACTATGGGGCACTTTTGTGAATGAATGAATGAATGAAAGATGCCCTTCGGTTGTCATACCGGGTATGCACCACTCACCTAGCGGCCGCTTTTTAAAATTTTCAAACAATCAGTGTGGATATATAACCACGATTCCCAAATTTTTAGGAAAAAAAAAGAAAGTCTAAGAACTAGTGCGTTTTTTTACCGGTTCTTTTGTAAAACCTCCGGTTCTTCTTTTGAAAGAACCAGAACCGGTGATTCTTTGATTATGGGGAAAATAATTCAAAGAACCGGAACCAACACTAGAACCAACCACCATTAGCGGGTTATTAGAAGGGTGGTTCTTACCATTCATTCTCACGATTTTCAAAAAATCAATGAACTAAAATATGGAACCGGCGGTTCTTTATATTTTTCCAATTTCCCATAGTCATGACTTTCTGATATGGCAGAATGTCATTGAGCTTTAAGGTTTCAGGGGTCGTCATCAGGGGTCATCGTTGTTTCAATGTCGTGTCGTGCCTTGCAGGCACAGGTTACCACTATAATAGTTAAATGTTAATTTTAGTTGCATTTTTTGGGATTGTGAATTTTGGTGGAGAACTTTTAGAAGGATAATGTTTATGTTTTGAAATTATTTGGGGAAATGAACATTAGATTAGTTATAGTCTTGTGAGCAAAAAAATTAGTATATGGAAAATGATGAGTGGTTCAACATGTTTCATGATGGCATGTGATGTACTTTATTCAATAATATTTTAAATTGTTTCTATTATTAAAAATTCATGGATACCTCAAAGTTTTGCCAATGAACATTTTGTTGTTGGGGGCGCATGATTTGTTTTAGCATGGCCCCATCCATTTGGTCATAGTTGGGTGGCCATGCTAAGGACATTCATTAATAGGCCATGGCAATGGACTATGAAATAATTGGTCTCACTTATTTTAGGAATTGTTGCAAGTGTTCCACTACTTACAATTGCACCATACACCTTTTCCAATTTGCATTTTGCAAAATGTTCTAGTGATGGGTGATTTTCAAACCAAGGTGTCGGCAAATGTTTAACACATTTGGTTTTGGATTTAACGAATCGTGGTGTTTGATATGGCAATAGTAGGCTCAAAAGCTCATTGATTACATTTGTGGTAGACCAATCCTTTACCATCATGTATAACTATTCAAACAAACATATGATGATGTGCAAAGACCATTGCTATTCATTGTTGACAACATTTTGGATGAGGGGAGATTATCACATTTAGTTAGGTTTACTCACAAAATACCATCAATTGGCATTAGTCAATAAAATGAGTTGACCACAAGTAACATTCACAACTTTACTTACCATGTTTTTTGAATTTCAATGATTTTCCTTTTGACATATATGTTAAAAAACTATCTAATTGGGATTTTTTTTACATGATCTTTACTAGATCATCAACCTAACCATCTTGAAATCTTGCACTTAATGACAGTAAATTGTTATTTTAGCACTACCAAATGGTTTTTTTATGGATTATTTATCTAGTGGAGTTGATCCACCTAATTGTGCAACCACCCATTAATGTTGTGTTACACTTGAATGAAATAGTTTATTGGCAAATCTTAGGTCCAACCATGGACCTCAATTGTTTGAACTAGATTATTAACTTGGGCTTGGTGAAACAACACCACATGGTTCCGATTCGTGTTGTGTTGGACACATCCTTTTAACTTCCCAAGATGGTTAATGCAAAGACTAAAGGTGACTACACAAGAACCAAAAGGCATAAACACCCATGGCAAATGTGGGATGAAGAACATTTAAAACAAATCATTTGGAAGGAAGTGGCCAAGGTTGTTGAAAGGGTGGAATTTCTTCCCAAAACAAAAGGAAATATTCAATTGACATGGAAAAAGTGGATGAATATATCCAAAACAAGACATCCAAGTAGTTGAAGGTTTTGTTAATCTTCAATTAAACATGATGCATTTATCATTAGCAAATTAATTAGTGCACCCAATGTTGTAGTCATGGAAGAAAATTAGGAACCCAATATTGGAGATGTAATTGTTAGAAATGAAAAAAACAAGATCCACCAATTCCTTTGGGCGTACAAAAATTGTTTTTCTTTTGGTTTGAAGGATTTGCCCAGTCACTTAAGGGCCATGAAATTCAAATTTCTTTGACTAGTGATACACCCATATTTTGAAGGCCTTATAAATATATTGACAAGGAAAGGTCATTGAATCAATCAAAAAGCCAAGAGTCGTTCGAGGTTAAATTGTAGAGTTATCAACATTAGAGTATGCTTCAACTATCATGATGCTTACCAAGAAGGATGTGTGTTGGTACTTGGATGAAAGATAGATGTGTGGGGACTACTAACCCACGAATCGACAAACCAAGTCCAATAAATATGTCATGCCAACACTCAAATAGATCTTCATGCCATTAGGCATGCTAAGGTGTTTTGTTCTTGGGATTTGAAGTTAGGATACCATAAATTACCTATCAAGGAGGTGGAAAAAATAAAAGACTACAATTTGGAGAATTGATGAGCATGGAAAGGATTAGCTCTATTAATGGTGGTTCTTGCCATTTGGGTTGAAATATTCCCTCATAAAAATTCAAAGAATCATGGACAAGATTTTAACAAGGTTGGATTAGGCTCAATGTTGTAAATAACATCATAATTTGAAGTGTTACAATGTAGGAATGTAATAAACATTTACAAGGGGTGTTTGAATGGTTGAAATCCCATGGATTCATGTTAGTCACACATTTGGGGAAGTGCAAGTTTTATATGACTAGATTGAATATCTAATCCATATGATTTATCATGGAAAGCTAAGGATTTAGCAAGCAAAGGAATGTGATCACCCACATTAATTCATGTCCCATAAATGTGAGCCAAGTTTGAACTTTCATGGGATTAACAAACTATTACTAACAGTTTTTCTAAGAGTTTAGTATCATTACCAAACCTCTCATCAAATTGACAAAGGTGAATCAAACATGGCAATTTGGGAGGATGCACGAAAACATGTTTTTCAAAAACTCAAGGCCCAATTAACTATTGGATTGATTTTGAAGTGACCCATTAGGTGAAACCCATTCCAATTGCATATAGATTGGAGCATATTTGGTATTGGAACAATGCTTTACCTATGTGGATGATGAGGGAAGACTATCTGTAATAACATATATGCCAACCCCTTCAATAATAATGTCAAATCCAAATATAGACATTATGAAAGGTATTGTTTTGCTACAATATGGGTGGTAGTTCATTTCAAGTGTTATTCGTATGGGAACCCCTCCACCCTTGTCAATAGATCATTAGCCATTGAAATGGTTGATGGAATTGGATAAGTTAACTAGCAAAGGCATGCATGATGGACATTCATGTTACAAGAATAAGACTTCCAAATGGTGCACATTGCTACGATTGTTAATTGAAATGCAAATGGGTTAAGTCATAACCCATGCACAACCTAACATGATGGTATAAGAATTAGTGGCATGGGGAGATTGATGGGGAAATAGTGCCAAGATGGCATGTTTCAACTTTCTTGTGCATCATGGCAATGGAAGCTTTTATGACTACCCTGACAAAGGATAATCAACAAATGGGGATCTTGAAGTTGATGAAAACCCCAATGGACATAAAGATGTTCATAAAGATCCTATATTGGATTATCTCCAAAATGAGGATATGATGATTGGAGTGATGACCAAGGAGAAGGATGAGATCTTACAAAAGACCAAAAGGTGGGAGGGTAACCATTTACTCTATGTATGGGAGGATGGATGAATAAGGATTGTGTTTAATCCAAACCAATGGGCAAGGCTAGTGTAGCATGCCCACGAGGAATTAAGACATTTTGGTGTATGATGTACCCAAAGGTTACTATATGGCTAATAGTGGTGGACAATGGGGAATGCACATGAAGGTCCAACAATTTGTGGCAAGGTGCATTAATGTATGTGATAAGATTCAAGCCTCTTTCAATGCCTTGATTCCATAATTGCATCCTTTTCTTGTCATGGGTTTGGGCTACCAATGGAATTTGGATTAAGTTATAGGACAATGGTTTTTGAACATGTGGCATAATCAATATGATGTTGGTGATGGTGGGACACTTCTCAAGATGGATTGAACTAATGCCATCGTCAAAGGAGTCCAATGAAAGAGTTGTTTATGCCTTTTTAAATCAAGTGTTGAATCAATTTGAGCCATTAGTTAAAGTTCTCATGGATCAAAGTAACATGTTTTAGGAAAAAATTCAAGCTTTGTGTGAGCAAGCCTTGATAGACGACCACACCACATCATGATATCATCCCAAAGTAGATGGTTTGGCAAAGAGGGTTGTGCAAATAATTAAAAGAGGTTTGCAAATGTATGGCTTGTAGAAGTGACACTTAGGTGATTGGGAACTATAATTGTGGTTGGCTATGGGCTATAAATTCAATAAGCAAGCATCCTTTACTTCTTTTTCAATATATTTCTTTTTATCTTCTCAAAATCCAAACCTACCAACATCCATGTATAGAGCAATGGTGATAGTCTTGGCTTTTGGATGGTCCAAATGTGTGGATGCATGCATGCGATCGTAGGGCACATATCTTTGAAAAAGTCATGCTAATGACCTTTGAATCTTTTTTTTATTGTTCAACACATAGATACATTGCAATATGCTAGTAAACATGGGGGTAGGTATTGACCACATATCTAGAAAATATACCCCGAGAGACTGTGTGTACATGCATGCAACAAATAACACCTACAAATAATGTTGCATGTTACGACAAGACATGTCATCTTGAAAGTTAAAGAGGTGTTGCCTTTAAGAGTCTTGATTCTAGAGGGATGAGATGGCATGGTATGGAAGTATCATGTGTATAATTGTGCAACATGTCATCTTCCCAACATTGATGGGAAAATAGACCTAAACCTTGTAGTGGTGCCTATAGATTTAATAAGTATATTATGTGGGTTTAGACATGTGTTGATGTTGTCGTGTTGGTATGTGATCAATGTTCCAAGGGTGGGCACATGGGGTATTTAACACCACCTTTGGAAGTGGTTTTTGAAGGAAATTTAATTATGCCTTTAATGCATGCAAAAAAAGGTGGGACTTACTACATGTAGTTAGATTTTTAACATAAGCATTTTGTAAAAGGGACTTTGAATGTGATTATACTTGGCCAAGGATTAGGAGGATTACAATTAGGAAAATAATGATGAGGATCACAATTGCACCTAGCCTATTGAAATCATCACTTTGAATGAAGGTGTCCATTCTTAGTAACTCCATCGTACACATATTCCAAACTTACATAGGTTCTACTATTAAGTTGAATAAAACTTTATCCCCATATAAAGCGGCCAATTATGTGTTTGTTTAATAGGAGTTTATAATGATGTATTGTTGTAAACAACAAGGTGCCTAGATATGGTAGTGCACAATAATTGTTAAATTAGTGTCAATGTAATTGAATGAAATCTTTTTAAGCAAGGAACATAATCCTCATGTGAAAAGGTTTGACGTTTTGAACGATTTAGGATAATTTATTTGGTTTTCATGCTTTGGAGCCTCATTTTTTATTTTTTAAACTCCAAAGTTTTGTGAAGAATAATGTGTTTGTTGTGCCTATTTGACAAAGTTTGTTTGATGATGGGAATGTGTGTGTAAGTTCCAAGTTATTTAACTTTTTCCATCCTTTGATTCCGTCAACACGAAGGTGAATAACATTTGATTATGTGTGTGTGTGTTCTTTAACAAAAGTTTATGTTGATGTGTAGTTATAAACATATATGCACCTAAATAGAGTAGTGCATGACATATTTAATTTTTATCCAATTGTTAAACTGAATTTAGTTGAATTGGAATTGAATTTTGGAATTTGAATTCAATCCATTTAAATCTTAATCCAATTCAATGTAAATTCAATTTAATTTACATGCAATGTCATTCAATATTTTCATTCAAATGAAATTTAATTTTCACAAAATCAATTCATGTTTTTCATTAGTTGATTAGTTGATCATCATTCGTTGTGTTTTAGTGCAAAGCCCAAGTAAATAAATATATGACATTTGACCAAAGCTTTAAGCTTCTTGCATAAGTAATTTAAGATTAACTACTTTAAAGGGGGGGTTATATCTAGAAAACTAACATTTAAATGAAAGACTCAATATTTAACCTTCCTTCAAAAGCTTTTTATCCTTGTATGTGGGGAAATTGATTTTTTAAATAACCATCAACAATGTAACCTACCTAATGAAATATTTTATCTTTCACTCCCTTTAAATAATAATCATGAATTAGTTGACAAAATGACTTGTAATGTCACAAGACATTCAATTGTTCCTTTTGGTTGTGTGCAAGGTTTATCCATTCATACTTCCATTGTGTTTGGGTGAAATCATGGTAAAGTATACAAAAAAATTAGTATCTCCAAGGTAGTCAAAAAGTGGTCTAGTTTTCAACACAAGTAAAAAGAAAGTAGATTGAAAATAATTGAAAGTAACGTAATAATCTTTAAGTTTATAATGAGGTGATTACAAAATTTGAAAAACTTTCACACAATAAAAGTAAATAATAAGTATGTTTGAAAATGATTGGTCAAATTCAATTAAAAACTTACTTTTTCATTAAAATTTTGATGTGTTTTACTATAATATTGAAACATTGAGAACTTACAAGTACAATTTAGAGTTACATCATGTTGAAAATGGAGAATATTCAATAATTCATCTACTTTCACCTACTTGTACAAGTTTGGACAATTAAAAAGAATAGACAAAAATATAGTTACTTTAGAAATATATATTTGAATGCATATTAGATATGTGATTAATCAACATCATTGTGATAAAATTAAAGATTATCCTCGTGTTGATCATTAAATAAAAAAACATTTATACTTTCAATACATTAAAACTTGTTTATGGCTAATTGTTTTTTTTATGACAAAGATAAAAATTGTCTACTTTACCATGCTTTCACCCGTTTTTGATTGGATTTATATCAACATGTTGTTACCCATATGATTTTGGATAATTGGAATTTGGTAACCTAAAATAATTGAAATGTTATTAAACACAAAAATCACCCATGGGTCTACTAACACCTTTTGAAATTGGTCACCTTGGATTTAACACAATGAAATCAACAAAATTGTCCAACTTTATTTTAAAGTTTGATTCCCACATGTTTATACGATTATTGTAGTTGCTCATTGACTAGAATGACCTTGATAATATAGTTGGTTGGGGTTTAACAATCAACATATAATGTGGCATAATGTTGAATTGAAAACACAACCACTTGCAAGGTGGCCTCAAAACACATTGCATGGTTATTGGATTGAATTTTAATGCAAAACTACCAAGTAGGTGAAGCGAATTCCCATGTCTTCCTATACGCAATTTAACCTTTCTAAATGCACAAGGGAAAATAACATATTGTATGGCTTAATGGTGATTTTCTATAAGTTATTGGGTCAAATCATGATTTGTTAATAAGGAATTGTGATATGACATTGTTAAATTGATGCCTTTTGAAACATATTCATGATTTTGGCCTAGTCTTTTTTAGTCTCTTACATAAGTTTTCTTCTTTATTTATTTATTTTTTTTTTTGTGAAACAAATTGAAAAGTCCATTACAAATAAACACATTGGATATAGAATGATTGGTCAAAGTTTAGAATGTAAGGGGATGAGAGTGAGGGGAAGTATTTGGAGAGCTATGGTAGGGCTTGCAACCCAAGTTCTTGGAATGAGATCATGAGCATTTAAACTTACTTTACTCCTTAATTAGTAACACATTTCCTCTTTTCAGTGTTTGTAGTTCAAAATGAACTTTTGATCAAGCATTTCTAGCACATGTGTGATCCTATTTTGTAGGCAACGATGATTAAGGTTTGGTTGTGAGCAACAATTTTTTTGTTTTAAAATAGATCTATTGTGTTTGGGGTTTCATTAAGGGGTATAACATTTCTAATCACAACAACGTTCAAAAGGATTTTGCAAGCATTGGCTCTTCTAGCAATTGGGCAAGCTAGAATAACTAGTGTGTATCGAGAGGTATCCAATGTTAAAGATTAAAAAATGGTAGAAGCAGATGAAATGTTGGAGGTTTTAAGTGTTGAACTAACTCACAAAGGAAGGCTTCACTTGGTGAAGTTCTTCTGTTAAGATTATATCAAAACCACAAGGAGTTATTGATTCAAAATATGAAACAAATGCCACAAGAAAATCTAATGGTGGAGGTGTTGCAATAGGAGATCAACTTCCACACACAACATACGGTAATTTAGCTTTGTCAATACAAAGATCCCTCCACATTGTATAGTTGATTGGGTTGTGCTTTTGACTGTGATGGTGAAGGCTAGGGTGATCAATTTTCACATGGATGTGAAGAGGGGTTTTCTATACTTGAACACCACAACAATGGAAGGCACAAGGAAGTTGCTGACATTAACCCCACATAAGATTCCATGGGGCACAATAGGTTAATAGGAATGGGTGTCAATGTTCAATCCAAAACTACCACAAGGATTGAAGGTTCCAATGTGGTGTTCTTTGAAGATGTTCTCCTTCAAGTATAAAACTTTTAGTAGTAAAAGAAAATTTGAAGTTTCATATTTAGGTGAGTTTTTAGTGTCTATTTTATTCCATGATTTAAACCAACATAGTTGCATGTGCAATGTGCATAATATTGTGTTATTATAAGGTATAAGTAGTTGTGTACCTCTTTGGCTATGATTGTTTACATTTTCATCATTCTTTATTATGATTTGAAGTGATTTACCTTTTTCACATGTAGTCCAATTTTGGAAGACATGGTTTAAAATAAGATGATTAAAATGAAGGATTTTGTCCAAATGGTGGTGTTTTGCATATGGATCAACCTTGTAATTATATATATATGAAAATGAATTTATGTACAAGATATATATATATATATTTTAGTTTTTATGTTCTGGTTTTGATGACCTTCCAAACAACTATGAAATACACCTTTATATACAAAATAATCCAAGCATCTTGAAATTTTGTATTTTGTCTATTTTTGTAGTAGAAATCTTATGTTTATTAAACTTGTGACCAAGGAACCACTAATGGGAATGGAGACACTTGGTGACGAGATGGGATGTGAATGAATGCATCATGAAGGGGTTGAATTATGCTATTTTATTCATTTAATTTCAATCCCTTTGAATCAAAATTTGAAATGAAATGGTGGAACAAATGGTAATTATGGCTACGTACGTATGTGTGGTCAATATGAATGGAGATATAAAGGGATGAATACATTTAATAAGCTTGTTTTGGATTGTGACATATCATAGAATCATGAAAGATATTTTGATTTTAATATTTGCATTGGCCTTGTGATATGGATAATTTAAAATTTAAAGCCCATGTGCTACGTATATATGATTCCATGTTCATTTAAGCAAGATATGTGAAAAGGCTTATGTATGTGAAAAAGGAATCATCCAATAATGTTTGACCGTTTTTATCAATTGACCTTTTAATATTTCCCAACAATCAATTAAAATTTTATTTCATCTTGTCTAAAAGGAATTGCCACTTTGGGGCACTTTTGATTTTGAATTTTGGCATAATCATCTCCACAACATAAACATATGCCAAACAAGGTCCCAATATTCTAATATTGCATTATAGGCATGGTTTTAAGAACATGATAGTGTGAACAATCTTGGATAACATATAGTGCATGAATATGTATGCACTTAAACCACCTCATGAAGATTTTCAAATCTTTAAAAGCTAAATGTGTATGTAAATGGGAAAGTTTCAAATGGAATGAAACATTCAAGTTACAAATAACTAACTATATAAAAATGATCAAATTTGAATAAATCCAATCACTCTATCTAAATAACCTTTTGACAACACTTTGAGTCTTGGTGAAATTATTACAAGGAAACATATCTAGAGTCTTTTGGTAGATGTGTATTGTTATGGAGTGCATTTATTTGCATGGAATTGTTTTAGTAATGGTGCAATAATCAAATATGCAAAATTGATCTTCACTTGTTGATTTAAAAAGTTTTTGCCACATTTGCATTTGAAAAAAAAAAAGTTTGCTAATATGAATAGGTCATTTATATATGGTATCCTTGCATAGTGTAAAAACCTCCATGAATTAAAAAATAAATAAAATTCCCATGATACCATGCCATTATGTTTTTTCAAAATGCCCAGTTGTCCATAACACTTTGTAAGGCTACCTGAAACAATACTAAAAAAAACTACGCATGTTTCTACATGGGAAAAAAAAATCCATTGGAAAAAAAATAGCTACACCCAAGTGCTCCTCCTAAATATATAAAAAAGCTAAAATATTGTTTGCTATAGAACCTTGACAACTTACCCAAAAAAACTAAATTATAGAAATGTTGATTTTTTTTAAAAATTCGAAGAAAAAAAAGTTGTAAAGGAAAGTAAATAATCTTTTGGAATTCATTTCTTGAACTTATTTTGAATTATATTTGAGTTTTTGAAAGTTGATGGTAAATCGTCTTATTTTAGACCCAGGATGGGTTGATCAAACCTTCTTCACTCTAGGTAATCCTTTTTACTTGTTAATCATGCATTTGTATGGAAAAGGAAAATTCACCATCAACCAAATATTGGTATAACTAGGAAATCTTATTTTGGTTCTTCCACAAATACATGAAACCCATTCAAAATTTTGCTCATTTTTCCTTTGGTGCATCTCACAACCATGTGACTCCTCTTTCTCACTAATGCAACATGGCATCATTTTCATGACTTTTTTGACCTTTTTGCTAATTAATTTTGTCATTCAACAACTATTGTCAGTTTTGCTTATTGAAGTTATTTGAAAAAGAAAATGTGACAAAAGACCATCCAAAATTTATTTCAAGAAAAAAAAAAAAACCATTTGCAAGAGAAAAAAAAATCTTAGTGATGAAGGAGCAATTGTGCTCTTTGAAGGGTACAACCTCCTTGATGATGGGTCTTTTTCTTTTCTTTTCTTTTTTAAAAAAAAT
>Ga0209611_10011268_pt1 | contig 12942 bp, 9 predicted proteins | sample S1TSphgellanicum_3_FD_187693 | JGI IMG/M metagenome (GOLD analysis project Ga0209611, IMG submission 187693) | Host-associated microbial communities from peat moss isolated from Minnesota, USA - S1T2_Fc - Sphagnum magellanicum MG (SPAdes) (version 2) | ecosystem: Host-associated > Plants > Peat... | reverse complement strand
CGATTCTCCTGTGTCAAGAGTTCCTCAGGAATCTCTTCTCCACTAGGCGAAGACATCATTCATGCATCTCATATTACTTCGACTGACACAAGCGCTCTATTGGCCTCAACTACGCAACCAGCTCTGATACCAAAAGAAAGGGTCCAGTGAAAACAGAAGACTCATACACCCACTGATGCGGACCCTGACATCGACGTTCTGCAGATCGAGCTCACACCCACTAATAACCTTCCATGCCCATCACTCAGAGCTTCTCATTGTCCTCCTTGATTCCTCAATAATTCAGAGACTGTCCAACACATCCACACAACAATTCGACAACTCACGACCCCTATCATGCATTTCCATACAGATGCGATCTCAAAAGGAAAATTTGATTCTCATTCATAGAAAAACATGTACATCCTCGACAGCGCGAGCAGTTCTAGTTATCAGCAGTTCACAAAAACTAAAGGAGATGGTCGGATCATTCTCCGAGTCTCGTCCTCGCTCTCTCCAATCCCTCTCGTTTATCTCTGCAATAAGAGCCCCACTCGACCTCAGACGCAACGGAAAAAAAACAGTCGGCTAAACTCCCCCTCTCAACAACTCCTTCCTCTTTTCTCCATACCCTCGCCTTCCTCTGAACCCCGTTCTTCCCTCCCCCTCCTTCACCATCGTAAGCTTTTTCTGGAAGCTTCAGCCATCCTCCATAATCAGCCCGCCATTCTCCATGATGGCATCGCCGACCCTAGCCATAATTCGGAGCTGCCACACAAGCTCCTTACCCATTCATTGCAGCCGCCATGTAAACCACCCAATACCTCACTCCTCTCCCAAATCAACCAAGCTTCCCATTCAAGAGTACAGTAAAAGCAGCCGTCACGAAAACAAACGGCTCAACTAACCAACCTTCCATTTCCCTGATCCGTGACACCCAGAAGTTGATGTGACCTCATTTAGGGTTACACCATGTGTACATTATGTGAGATGTGTGGTGTATTTCAATGTTGAAATACACAAATAATCATTCACTTTAAACTAATAGCATCCCTACTCATATGGTAATATTTTGCAAATTCAAAGAAGGAATTCACAACTACCATAAGAATGTGACATGGCAAGGTTCATTGCCTTCAATAACCATTGTATATGAACATCATTTTTTTGTTGACAAATAATTAGCCTAGCAAGGAACCATCATCTTTCAAATTTTGGCAAAAATCATAACTAAACTTATTATGTGATTCCCAAATTTTTAAAAAAATCAAAAGCAAAGGTTCTTTGATTTTTAAATTTCAAATACTATAATACAAAGGCAATTTCAACAATGTCTATCAAATAACCAGTTAACTTTTCTCAAAAATAAAATATTTCTAGAATATTTTTAAAGTGTTTTTTAATTTCCTTCACAAAAAAATTATTTAAAAAATTTTGTGAAAATTTCAACATTTGAGTGAAAACACACTATTATGGTAAATAATTGTTGTCAAATATATATATTTTGGAAATTATGTGTGTTTGAACTTCCACCAAGTTAATATTGAAAGGGTTTTAAAAAAATTGTAGTTGGAATAAGTTAGTTCCAAACCCAAATAATAAGATTGTGAACAAAAAACTAACTTTGAGATTGATGTTAAATGATTAAAAATTATACTAATGAGAAAATTGTAGTTGTACTAATATACTACAAAGTGCAAATATAATCCAAAAACCATGATTATGAAACTTGATGAAATACTCAATCATATATTAAATATGAGTTGATTGTACCATTAAAATTCTATTTAAAAAGTTTCATTTATGCGATTTCACCAAAAAAATTAGACAAGGGTTTTCACTCAAACAAGTGTAAGTGTGAAAACATAAAAGTTTGTTGAAAAATCATTCATTTGAAAGGCAACAGGAATTATGTAGGAAGTCTTATGTCAAAAAATTATTTTATGCATTTCTCAGAATGTTAAATGACATGAAAGAAAGAGGGACTTGAGTTTAAATTGTTAGCTTAATTATGAACGAAAATATAAATTATTTTGCATAACTCATAAAGGTAAAATTGTTATGGTCTTTGGAAGTCAAAGTTTTGGACTTGTTGACTAGCTATAGTTTTTGTATATGGACTTTCAAATGATTGGAATATGATGAGTATTTCTTTTAAAAACACAAGTTTGAAAAGATTGACATCATATGATTTATAATTGTTTTCGTTATGGACTTTCAAATAGCATGAAAGTCCTTAAAATTCATAAAGACCATAGCTACCTCAAATTAGGGTTTCCTAAACAAGTTTTTTTTGAAAGAAGCATAGAATAGGGGCCTCCAACAGAATATGCATTTACTTTTGAAAAATAATATCAAATCAAAGGGTTTTTAGTTTGGTTAGTTCTTGAGCTAGTCAAATCTTGTCAAATATGGAATATGGGTGATGTTTTTATCCTCAAAGGTTTGAGCCACTTTACTTTGCATCTACCCGGTCTTGTTAGTAGTTGCCCACATTCATTTGTTTCATTTTGTAATTTCAATGCTCCTACATCCGTCCCAAACTAACCTCTTGTTTAATTGTTAATTGCCATGATAAGTAGGGGCATTGGATGGCAAATTTACACAATCCACCTGCAACCATTAATTGCCATGATAACATAGTAAGTGAAATAAAAAAATTACGCAATGAATTTCTTAGGTAGATTTGATGGTTCTTTTCATATGTATGTTCAAAAGATTAATGCTTACAATTTGACATACAAAAAAATTCAAAGAAATGATATTATTTTAGAACTATATTTTATATTTTAGAATCTCATTTAATTTTACATTGTGGATGTCGCACATTTATACTATACTATACTTACATGTTGGAAGGTGCAACTAGTTTGTTCCATATCTTAAGGCTTGCAAACATGACTTCAATAAGAAAAGATAAATTACATGGAACACACACACACACACACACACACATATAATGGGCAGACCATTTGATGTTGTAATGCATTAAATGCCATGTAATTTTCTTATATTATATATCAATCTTGTTGTTTGGATTGTTGACATTTATAATGTTTATTTTTCCAGAAATTACATATGGGAATTAGTTTTGTTTCTCACATATTTAAAAACCATTTAATATTGGTTGTTGTTTCCTTATGTATGGTAATATGGTGCATGAAGATATGAACCAAATTATATTCTTGAAAAGTAAATTGTCAAATTATTGTATTATTATACTTCAACCTATCAAAAGATAAGGAAACCATTGCAAACTTCAGTTCATGCGTGAACTATTTGATTTTATACCATGATTAACATTGGAAAAACTTCTACAATTTTGGCATGGATGAAGCATCAACCTCTTGATACAAAAATACCAAAGATACAATGTAACTTGGTCAAGCATGAATGTTGTTGAAGAACCCATTAAGAATGGGAAAAGAGATTTTTTGGACGAAGGCTTGTAAGGATTGTAATAAATATGATTGGGTGGAAATGGGTTGGGATCTTTCTTGGTCCAAGTTTCTTTTCCAAGTAGTAATGTTAAAAAGATGGTATAATTTTTTTAGCTTGTGATAAGAATTTACTATGAAATCTTGGGAACATTCTAATAATTTGGGCCCCAAGAACCCTAAACCCTAACATCAATAAGCTTAAAACTTTAAAACACTAAAAGAAAACCCAAAAGATAAATGATTATGAAATTTTGATTGTTGGTGATTTGTGCAAGAATGGATAAAAAGGCAAATCCTTAGTTTAGAATAGATTAGAATTGTGACCTAGTTGGGAAAACCACTTTTAAAGAATAAAATTTTTCGATTTTGCATTTTTAGAATGGATTTGGGAACTAATGCAAAAACATTTTCCCATGGAATCAGGATTTTTTTAATATTAAAAAAAATAATGCACCCCAGGTTTGTGAAGCAATATCAATGATAATTTTTTTTCCCCAATTCTGAATTTTGTATTAAATTGTAAACTTAGGGTTCATTCCTTTAACTCCCAACAAAAGAAAAGGTGCGAAAGTTCTAAGATGAGAGTAGGATGAACTTTTCAAATAGGGTTCATGGATACATTAAATTGCACAAACCAAATAAGAGAGTGGGTAATGCATATTAAAATCTAAATGGTGCATGGATAAGCCATGAATTAAAGCAAATTCACAAGACTCCCCACAACTTGGATTTTGGAGCAGGGGTCATCTTTCTAGTTATATATTTTGAAGTTTGTAAAGGGGCATTTTTCTCAAGATTCACAAGTGAAAGTTCAAAAATTTTCAAGTTATGAATCTTTTAATTTTGGGGCCTTGTAACTTTCTCATTTCACCTCCAAATTAACAGATTTCAAAGGAAAACTTATAGCTCTTCAAGGATGTACAAAACTTTTCAATCAAAGGAGATTTTGTCCTCAAGTTGTCATTTGAGTGATTGGGATTCATTTTGATAATTTGCCTATCAACCTTTTAAACGGCTATAATTTTTTTATAAATCTTTGTTTTAAAAATGTGACCCCATTTTAGTGTAGTAGTGTTCAAGACCTTTCCAACAATAAAGAGGTCCCAATTTGGACAGACCTTGTTACAAAAACTTGAGACATTGTAAGACTTTCAACTTTCAAAGTGGAAACTTATTTGGGAGGGTTAAGGTCCCTTCCGTTGCATATTCACACACTATTTGAATCAAGGGATGCTTTGACCTCACTCCTAGCTTGAAAATGCATTGAATAATTCAAATACCTAGGTGGGTATTGGGAAAAATAAAATGATAGACCAAATTTAAATTCATAGGTATAGTTTTGGGGCCATTTTTGGCATCATAAAATTTTTGGTGACATGTTGATCAAGTATTCCAAGTTTTATATAATTACTCTCAATATTCAAATTATATTCTACCCCAATGTAATCAAATGGAAAACATGGCTATTGACAATAGCCAAATGATGCATGAGCACAAGTTCTTGACATGTCCATCTTCACAATATTGCTATTGCAGATGTGAAAGTTTTTTAAAAAAAACATGCTTTCCTCAAAATGAAGCATCTAATAAAAACAGTCCTTGAAACATAAAGCATAACCAACTAGCTTGAACATACAGAAATCAAGAAGTACCATTGAACCTGGGTATAATGATTTCCCCAGTTTAAGGTGACACAATTCTTCCCTTTTAACTTTTATATTGCTCTTTATATCACACACTACTGATCAATCTTATAACCTCTTCAATGAAGGCCCTTTGACTACTATGCAAATATCAACGATGCATTCCATGACAGCAAATATGGAACATATTCTACACAATTTCAACCTACAACTTTGAATCAAGTGTTCAAAGGAAAGGGGGTTTAGGGTTTAAAGATAACCAACATGGATGCAACACATGTGCCAGGTATAAATAAGGTATCAGAAATTTCAAATTGATTCTATAGCAAATGGGTCTTTAGTGGATGTTCTATGCTATGCATTCTACAAAGACTGGTAAGGGGGTTGAAGTCTCTAAAAAGTGAATTGTTTTGGAGGCTACCCATAATAACATCAATTATGCACCCAACAGTTTGGATATTCCCACTTCTTAACCAAATTCCAAGTTCTTCTTACCAAGAGTTTCAGCTTGCAGTCTCCTATAACTCCAACATGTCAGATGATTAAAATAGTGACATTTTACAGGACCGCAGGGCAGTTTCAAGGCTTGCAACTCCTTCCTTGCACTTGGGACAATTTTGGTCAAATGTCCATTAAGGGTTCTAAGGTAGCATGGTAATATTATTAGACATTCAATGTCCAAATTCTCCAAGTGTCCTCCAAATATTCTCTCTTATTCTTCTGTGGAAGCCTATGAGTCTATGTGCAGGGTACTGACTTGGCAGCAGGGCATTACCCTGAATAATGCACAAGCAGAACACTACTAAGTTCTATAATTCCCCACCATAGCATACAGTAGGAGGCCCTGCTGTACCCTGCTTGGCCTGAACAGGGGTGTTACACAAAATGTAATGCTCACCTGTGATTGCAAATAATAGAATCCTTACTTCATCTACATGTACACAGTGCCAAAGGTATATGTACCTGTGTAAATAGCTTGATGCTGTTGAAAAGTGTGTTTGGAGTGCAATTGAAGTGCACCTCAGAGGCCGTAAAACGAGCCCAGCAAACTTTTGTAGGATTGTGGCAGCAATTCAACAGTGAATTTTGTTGGATAGCATCAGGAAGGAGACCATTACAACGACACAACTAAATTGCAAATTGCACTATGTCTTGGGGCCACTTGGAGGTTACTCCTTTGGAGCTGACTTAGGAAAGACATGTCACACACTCCTGATGCATATTCTAGCACCCAAACTACCTCAAGCATCTAGGTGTGTTTTAACTTTGAAGGTGCACATAGTGCAGCACAATTGGTTAAGGTTGATGCTTTATCAGAATATCTCTTTCATTTGTCAGACCATTAATGATAAGTATGTGTGGTTGTCCAGTTATTCGACAACTTCACTAAACTGCACTACACATACACAATAATTGGACTTCCAACCATAAGCTGGCAAATGGTAAGAAGTACTCACAGGTAAGAAGTATTGCATGTTCATCAGAAAGTTAAAAAAAATCCTCCATGGTCTGCAGAAGACAAATCCACAAACACATTCCTCATAGAATAAGAAGCCAACGTGTGGGTGTTCAACCATTCTGGTTCATATTCTCTGTCTGTCAGATGCTATCTCTGAAGTTTACAAATCCTCCATGACCTGCAGAAGACAAATCCACAACACATTCCTTGTAGAATGAAAAGTCAAAATGTGGGTGTTCAACCATTATGCATCATGTTCTTTCTGTCAGATGTTATCTCTGAAGCTGTAAAGGTTTATAGAAGGTGAAAGGGTGAAGGTGGGTGAATTGTGGTATAGATAGTCAACTTACATGCAAACAGGTACTTGGTTTATATGGTTGAGAGGATTGAAGCCAACACGTAATATGGTGGGAGATTCAACTTAAACCCATCATTGCCATGGTTTTTGAAAGATTTTGGATTTCTGAGCAGTACAAACATGTGTTAGGAGGTTTACCTCATTCTTGTGAAGTCCTTGCAGCATTGCTGAAGCCTAAGTCCCTCACATCAATTTGTTCCATTGTAACATGCTAACCTGTGGCCAAATTGATACTTGCTTAGTTTTCATTTCTTCACAAGAAAGGGGAGCAGCATCAGCACAAAATTCTCTAACTGATTGAAAAGAATCAGGAAAAGAGTAAACCTGTATATGAAGAGACACCAAACCAGCAAAGAACACTTAGTGAGCCCAAAATGCTCAGCCTATCAAATGAAACTTTGACTAGTGAACTGAAAGCCCTCTATGACATCTGAGATCCTGGACAAGCCTCATCTAATCTCCTTTCTGTTTGGTCAATCTTCTTATAAATGGTCAACCGATTCCTTACAAGATGCATTTGTGAAGAGAACCTCATTGAATTGTGGCCAAATGCATAATCTCTGCATGGGAATTCCCATAGTGCTGCTGTACCAAGAGTGTGCCATACTATATCTCATCCCAGAGGACACTAGTATTCTGGTTGAACCACTGCTGAACCATGGCCACCAGAGTTACTGCCTAATTGAACACCACATATCTTCAAAACAAAAGAACTAGTCATGAGCTGGGGATAGGAAACATCATACACAACTGTTGAACCTGATTGGACAAGCTACAACAATCCTTCAGAACTGCTCAGAAACAGCCTCTGTAGACTAAACAACATGAAAATCTTATGAAAAGCTCATGGAGCTTGCTTGTGATACAATATCCTGAACAATGACTGCAGGATCTTGAAAAACCATATGACATTCATGAAACCCAAGCCTCCAGGTGCCAATATCATAAAAAAATACCCCAATTTGTGCACTTGTCTCATCTGCAAAAAAAACACCCAAATGGAAAACCACTTTATCTGGTGGTGACTCTTGTTCTGGGGACTTGCCCAAAATGTTCTGCAGTGTGATCGAGGATGGAAAGAGACTCAAAATGTTCTGCAGTTTTCATGGATCTGAGTCTTGTATGATTTCTAATCAGGAAATAGACAATGGGCTTTTCTATTTTCCATTAGACAACATAATGGAGGGTTTTCTTTTAGATTCAGGTGTAGGGTTGAAACTATCAAGATGAAGGTTGTTTCAGATCTTCAGTTTAGAGCACTTAGATTGAGGTCAAGATTGCAGAAGTGTGTACCTGGTCATGATGGAAGTACATGTGGGTGAAACAATATATGAACAATAGCACACGAGCAACCTGCAATCCCACCCATCCTTCAGAATACTGAAATCTGTTTCAGTGAGATCTTTAGGAGCTTTGCATACTCCATGGTAAGTCCATTGGGACAGAGAAAATAAATGTACACACTTGGAGGTAAGCATTTCAAGGAGTAATGCAGACCAAAGACTACACTGCACAGACAATTACCAGCCAGAACAGGGTCAGACATAACCCATTGAAGTAGTATAGTTTTGAATGCTTCTGCCCCAGTGCAAACAAAAACCTGCATTGCCCAGTGAAATCTTAATTAGTCTTGCAGTCATGCCAATCTTTTGACTTCATCCTGGATAACTGGTAGTTGATGAAATTGATCAGTTGCAGTGTGGAACACAGGATTAAGCAGGGAGCAGATCACCCACCACCGAAGATTGACAAAGGGTGTCGTACATTCTGACAAGAGGACCATAAAGATGTACACTTGGCCATGCCCACTATGAACTCCAAGGACCAGTGATATAATTGACAGCAGATGATGTACAAACTGGCATCCAAAAACATCAACAATTGCACAATGTCATTTACTGCTAGAATAAATGCATCTGCAGATTCATGATAAAGAAGCCACTACAAACCTCAATTTTCCCCTCAACTTGACTGCGTGGAAAACTCTCAAGGAAAAGCTATAGTATGACAGTCCAAAGAATATGAAACCAAAATAAACAGTGGATTTGTAACAATCTGCCAACATGTCTATGGGGGAATAAAAAATTTGCAATTCAGCACCATCAGGATTACTGCAAACACACTGAAGTAGGACAGTATAACTCACAAATTCAAGGCGTCCTAGGTTGGGATAATGGTGGAACATCATTGCCATATCAGCAAGGAAATAACCACATGAAAACTGTACAGAAAAAGAGAAATTCATGTCAACCACTTTCTATTGTGGTAATCTAGGAAATAACTGAAACCTTGGAGCAGCTTACTGCAACCCTGAAGAAACTCTTGATGTGTCATGCACGGTAGTGATACAAGGTTGAGAGCTCCAGCTGTAGTTCCATTCTCATCTAGACATAATTCAAAATAGTCAAATCATAGATTCTGGATTGGGGATGTTATGGCTGATGGCCTTAAAACATGGATTCCAAATTTGCAGGACAGTATCATGGACCCATATTCTTCCTCAATGCACTAGGGAAATTGTCTAATCAGAGTTCTAGAAGGACCCTGAAGACTTCACATGGTCAAGTTACCTTCAGACTAGTTAATATGGTTTCTGCATCATGGTTAGCGTAGCCTTGAGAAAGATATGGGTTGTCTGGAGTGTGGAACACATCTACTCCAGGGACCTGAATCTACATATGTGATCAATTTGGTCCTGGTAGTGGATCAGTTTTTAGACCTCTGGAACTCACAAGAACTTCCAGTGTAGGTGGAATTTCAGTTCAAAAGAAGTGGGGAAAAAGAAAACATAAACAATATTCCTCAATCCTAAACAATCAGGCATGGTGTCTAAAGTCTAAACACTTCTATGAAAGGAGGCCCTTTGTAAGGGTCAAGGACTTGCATAGCAACATCAAATGTTGGTTTTGGAAGCCTGAGTTTTACCTGTAATATAAAGCCTGTTTGATTACAACTGTTGAGTTAATCACATAACCAGATCTTCAAGGGCAAAGTTTCCAAAGAACCTTTGCCTTTTATAGAAGGCAGTCAGAATTTTGGTACAGTCTCAAAAGCCTGGAAAGCTCTAAAAGCATAATAAATCACTTTAGCATCTACAACATGCAACCATAGAAATCTCTATCAAGCACTTGAGATGACTCAAGTCATGAGCACATGAGTGAAGTCTCATGAGAGGACTCAAGTCTCATGAATTGAAGGGAAAATTAACTGTTAAGTGGGGATACACAAGAAATGGAATGCAGAAAAGGAAAAGGTACTTGTCACTCACTCCAAGAGTGAACTGGGAAAGTATGGTGCTCCGAAATATAACAGGTCCATAAGGAGCATCATCATAGAAAATATCACTTATGTACAGTAGGTAGAATGCAACAATCGATGCCACAACTGCATGAGCTGTTGAAAAAGACCTGAAAGGCATGCATCCATTTTTAGGTCAGTAATTTTTCTCTTGACCACAAAGAAGATATCAGGGGATATCAGGACAAGAAAATCATCTTTGACTCATCAGATGGTACATTGTTACAGTTTAATTGTCCATAAGTTCAAGAGAAAACTGAGCTGAAATATATAAATTTATATATATCTCAAATTTTCAAGTCCTTCACTCTGTCAATTTTATGTATCTATTTCCAGAATTATGATGCAGGATACAACCACGAACTGACAGAAATGCTGCACTTGGATACATTCTTGCTGGTTGTATCATAATATAATGAGTTCTCAACCTGTTAATCCATTCCACTTTCTCCTTCTTTGAAAGCTTGCTATGGCGTGGAAAGAACACCGGACTAAATGTTCTCGAGATATCAGCCACCTGCAACACCCCAAAATCTCCCTCTTTTCAAATCAAACTTGTGTATATGTGTACGGAGCTTTCTCTACAGACACCAAAAACAGGAACAGGTTGTAACTCATAAAGCTAGACAAATGGAACTACCGTTGCAGACAGGAAGCATATACATTCAAATAGACACTGCATCTCAAGTGCACAGACATGTCATGATGTCATGAAACACCTGACAGACGAATCGAGTAGACAATATCCATACAATCGGCTGAAGTGCGCAACAACCAGGGAGAAGAAGAACGCACAAGCTCACAGAAAATGATGCCAGACGACACCGAAACAAGCCAGAGAAGGGGTTCTCCAACTGAACTCCATTCTCCAAGAAGCTTGTCCAGGTCATTGTGGAAGGGAACCGACCTTGGCAAGTTCATCGCTCCAGGTAACAAAGATCCTAAAATCATCTTGGTAGATTTATAAGGTCTCCTGACGCCAGCGCGACTTCGACGTTTCAACAAAGGCCTATATCTCCTCTACGGCTTGGAATACGTCCATGGACTATGACACGACTCTAGAATTTATCTTTAAAATCCTTTGCTACGTGAAGAATGCAAATCCGGCAGCTGCAGCTCCTGTTGCAGCAGATGCACCACGGGATAAGTCACACAACTTCCCGACACCTGAAATGCATTCTCCTGAGCAAATCTACTACATGCACACACCTTTCGTAAAACAAAGAAATCGCAGGCCAAAGTCGTATTTTATTCCAAATAAGAAGTTGCAGGTGGCTTCAAGAACGGCTGTGTACTTTTTCGATGCGACAATCTCCACACGTTGAGCAGCCGCATAGTCGACGTCTAACAAAGCCGGTGTAGCCAGCAATTTCACGAACAAACTGTCAAAACCCCGAGAGCTTGCAATCAGCACTGATCACTATTTTTGTTGCGTAGCGAAAAAATGAAACCGGTGTAACACAGCGCAAAAGAAGAAATGACGTTCCAGGAGAGCTTCAATCGAGGAACTCTTGTTCAGAATTCATGGCTGGAAATCGCGTCGAAATACAATGGATAGTTACCAAAAATTCAGCTGCTAAAACACATAGAATATAGGATCCTCACACATGCAAAATGATCCTTCTCAACGCAGACGAAAACACACAAGACATTTCGCAGAGATTTGGTGAGCATGAAACCACACAAGAACAACTCAAAAAAAGAAAAAGGAAAAAAGGGGGGTAGAGAAGAGGGAGGGAGGGGGCTCTGTCTGGGATGCAATCAATAATTGAGCTTCAAGAGGAGAGATCATGATAGATACTTACCTGAACTCAAGAGTGAAAGCTACGAAAAGGCATCGAAACATGTGAGATTCGATCACCCTGCAACACAGGAAAAATAAAACAACTCACAATTTTCCTCAAGACAATTAATTCCTCATCTGATCTGCTTGCTTCAAGGGACGGCAGTTCGGATCCACAATGCCACCGAGTTTGGAGTCATAACAACAGCAACAATAGAGCAAGAAGAAGAAGAAGAAACAGTAACGCAGCATTATAATAATAATTATTGTTTTCTCAGGGCCTTCCTATTCTTCAGAGGTCTACTTCTGCAAAGGGAGAGAGAGAGAGAGAGAGAGAGAGAGAAACACAAAATCTTGAAAACTTTCAATTTAGAAAAAGGGCGAGAAAACAGACACACGCCAGGGTTTTATTTTTTTTCAAATACCTCAACCAAGTCTACTGGCGAGGATCCCCTGCATTAATTAACTTTAACTAGCATTAAAATGGCGACTGACCGACGTGGGTTGTGGCATTTTTGACAGCAGTGCTGCTACAAATGACGACCTAGGAAATGCCTAGGTCTAGATATATGGTTAATATTTTCATTTAAAAAGAATGCCGAAAAAAAAAGTCCCGAAAATTACAAAATTTTCATTTTTTCATTTACTGAAAAAAATCGCCAAAATAAAATAAAAATAAAATAATGCTCACACACACACACACACACAAAATGGAGCACTTTCCATTATTTACTTACACAAAGAAAACAATCATCCACTCACTGCAGTCTCCCGACGCGTCCCAAAAATAAAAAAGAAAAATAGCTAAAAATTGCTGGCGCAGAATAGGAAAGTAGCAGTACATTTAATGTTTGGAAAATCAATCGACCACAAAAAATGATTTCAGCTTTGGAATTATTACCCCAACTGGACCCAAAGATTGAATACTGTACACATAAATGACAGCTCATTGAGTCTCTCACGTGTTTTTTTTTTTTTTTTTT
>Ga0209611_10011267_pt1 | contig 12944 bp, 9 predicted proteins | sample S1TSphgellanicum_3_FD_187693 | JGI IMG/M metagenome (GOLD analysis project Ga0209611, IMG submission 187693) | Host-associated microbial communities from peat moss isolated from Minnesota, USA - S1T2_Fc - Sphagnum magellanicum MG (SPAdes) (version 2) | ecosystem: Host-associated > Plants > Peat... | reverse complement strand
ATTGCAATACCTGCATATAGGTCTCGTAAATAGTTGTTAGTTTTTTACATCCATTGCAATACCTGCATATAGGTCTCGTAAATAGTTGTTAGTTTTTTACATCCATTGCAATACCTGCATATAGGTCTCGTAAATAGTTGTTAGTTTTTTACATCCATTGCAATACCTGCATATAGGTCCAAGAGTTGATTTTTTTAACATCCATTATAATACCTACATATAGGTCCATAAATAGTTACTGATTAATAACATCTTTTGTAATATTTGCATATAGGTTTCCATTGTAATATTTATGGTATTCATATGACATAATAATCTAGTCTAAATATCAACAACTAAGGTCATAATTAAATAATTACTAAAAAATATTTCAGATGATGTAAATGATTGATTATCATTTTTTTAAATCATTTTTAAAATATTAATTAACTGATTATTTTGTTGAACCTTAATTATTCAGATAATTAAAATTTAGATCTAAAAATCAAATCAATAATTTGATATTTAATTTATTATCTTAATTATATTTTTATGTTGATAAGTTATTCAAATCATTATTTTAGATAATTATTCATGATAATGAATTGTCATAAAATTAATTTAGGTATATAAATAGACATATTTTGAGTACCCAAACCACTTATTTTGAAATCACCTTACATGTGGGTATTGCATTAAGGTTGATTATTCACCTAAAGTTGTTTATATCACCTATGAATTATTTTAGATTAAATTTGCATGCAAGTATTGCATATAGGCTTTGGTTTTCATTGAAAGGTCACCCAAATTACATATTGGTTATTTCAAAATGACCTTAAATATGGGTATTGCATTTAGGTTTGGGTTTGCACCTCAAGTTACTTAAATCACCTATGGGTTATATCGAAACAAACTTGAATATGGGTATTTCATTTGAGGTTAGGTATTCAAATAATTTTGCAACACTTGCACACATATTTATTTTCACCAATTAAAAATTTGGCTTCAATTTTTTGAATAATTAAATAATATTTGTAACAAAACACAAAAGAAAGTATGTCTCTTACCATTTGGTAATATTTCCAAGTTAAATTCTTTCATTTTCTTTTTTAAAATATAAAATGAAATTGCATTATTTTAGATATGTTTAAGCCCTAAAAATTACACCCAAAATGCACCCTAGATTTATTTTAATTATTATGGACTTGTAAAAAAAATGTTAATTAATTTATAAGTCCCAAACTTTAAACTTAAACCATAATTCTAACATTAAGTAATAGATTTTACATGAAACCCTAACCCCATGTATCATCAATGTGACCAATTTTGCATTATGTTCATTTTTATATTTGTTAAATCATATTATAATGTGAATAAATAATTTTGAAAACATGAATTTCATGATGTATTGGCAAGGAATCAAATATTTTATTTTATTTTTTTGTTTCATGGTGAATGAATTATCACAATATGATATAGGTATTGCATTTAAATAAAAATGGGTTAGGAAATATTGAACTTTAACAACTATAAAAACATATGGAAACAAAATATATTCATAATTATGTTATAGATTTAAACAAGTGATCATATCAAAACCAATACAATGAGCAAAATTTAGAGCATAAACCTTAAACCTTGATATATATGAACCAAATTCCTAAACATTAAATCATAAGACATAACCCTAAAAATCCAAATAATATTTTTTCATAAGCTTTATTACAACCTTAACTATACAAACCCTAACAAAAAAAAGTCCTCATGATATATGCTCTAAACCCCAAAAAATATACAAATTACATAATGCAAAATAATTTTTTTTTAAAAACATAGAAAAAAATTTAAAAACCAAATTTAAAAACTTTTAAACTACAAAGATTTATTGACTGAAAAAAAAAACTTTAATCTTTTAAAAAAATCAAATAAATTTTGTAAAAAACCAAAAGAAAATATATGTCTCCTATCTTTGTGTGATCTCTCCAAACTAATTTTTTCCACTCTCTTTGAAAAAGATATAGAATGAAATTATATTACTTCACACATGTCTAAACCCAAAAAAATTCCCCCCAAATTTAGCCTAGTTTAGGTTAATTATTATAGATTTGTGAAAAACTTGCTAACTAATTTATGTGTCCCATGAAAAGATATATTGTAATGTCCATTCCATAAATAAATTAAATAAACAAAATTTAATAAAATATGCATTAACTAAACCAAAATGGCTGCAATTATGACATTATTTCACTATAAATTGTTTGTAATACCTACATATGGGGACCTATGTTCATCATCCATGAATTAAGGCAAACCTTAATAAATTGATAGATAGGATTGGGGGCCTAAGGGGTGAAAAAAATGAATAGGTAATTAGTTAGGTATTTGGCTATGTAAAAAGCATAGGTAGATTAACATAGTGGTAGGTAGGAAGGTGGGTGCATAGGTAAATAAATAGGTATATAGGTAGGTTATTGGGTTCGTAGGCAAATTAGTAAGTAAAAAGGAAGTTCAAGGAGCAAGGTAGATAGGTTATTAGAGTAGGTAGGCATGTAGGTAGGCAAATTAATAGGTAGGAAGAAAATTAACAAGGTAACTAAGTAGATATGCAAGTTAGTACGTAAGAAACAAGTTACCTCATCAAGGTGATTAGATTTATAGAATATTTATGTCAATAGGGTAAATAGATATAGTACAATGATTATGTTAATAGGGAAGTTAAGTTAGTAAGGCATGTAATTAACGGGGTAACTAGGTTAGTACGGTAGGTAGTTAGTATAAGAGTTAGATCAGTAGGATAACTAGTTATTAAAGAAGCTATGTCAATGAGGGATAATTAGTAAGGTACCAAGGTTGGTACAATACTTATGAGAGTAGGAAGGTGAGTAGGGTAGCTATATGTGAGGTTAGGTCCAAAGAAAAAACAACCAAGAACAAACCCAAAAAGAAAAATACAGTGGTCAACAACGAAAAGAGAAAAAACAATCAAGAGCAAACCCAAAAAAGAAAAGTGCAGTGATTAGCAGCAAAAAGAAATGGAATGTGAAAAACCCCATCTAATGCCAAATGAAAAACGCAGCCCATCCAGTGGACAGAACGGCCAACTGGTGCATTGGTGGCTGCTAGTTCACTCTGGCCGTATACTTATAATCCCTTGAACCCTTTAAGAATCTAAGGTCTTGTAGACATTTCTGGCTGAAAACCAGTTGCGATACATTCAACACTAGGAACACATGCTACATCGGCTCCTAGGATGACTTACAACCTCCACCTCTTACAGATGCAAAGGTTTCAATTGCCAACACTTATACAGTTCCTCCAGTGTCTGCTTGCAAATACTGCTTTAGTGGCTTTAGGGTTTACACTCCTTTCTTTTACTTTTGAAACTACCCATAAGTATTTTTGTCTCCTGTAGGTAGAAAACCACACCTAATCAAAATTATAAGCTATGGCAAGCTTTAGTGTTTATATTTGGAACATACACATCAAGGTGTGATCAAGCAATCAATATGGAAAAAAGGCTTGAAACTGCAATAGAAAAAGTATCTTGAACTAGAACCAGATGTTGAGAAAGTTCTAAAACTATGTATAGGGATCTTTCTATAAGTATGGAGATAGATTTCAATTTTTCTGTATGCTGCAACTCATATACCAGACTGATGTTTTGCACAAAATAATTCACAAAAGGGGTTCTTATGTTGAGGGATCCTATGCCTAGTCCTCTGGTGAAAGAACCAGATGCACTCCTCTCAAAATGCACTGGTTCATATGACCTTCTCCCTAGCTCACACTACACATTCTTCTATTCTATTCCTGAAACTTAATAAGAGTCATTGGCCAAAATAACAACCCTCTTCCTGCATAGTGCCGAACATGACTTCAATACCTATCCAAAAGGCAACCTACCGTCAAACTAAACAAGACAGTGTTGGCTGCAGCAGTGGCAGGTACCTGTAGTGGAGAGGCCGTACCACCATAGGTTGGATCTGGAAAATTAGTACAGTGGGTATGGGTTGAGTATCAGATGCAAATAGTCAGTTGGATCCATAGCACTCTTTCTCCTCCTGAGTGCATAGAGTAAAAGGTTGTTTCTCATCTTTGTATGTAGACAGAAACTTATGTTTGTGTGAGCAGCATTGGTTGAACCACTACCCACAAATGGTAACAAACCCTAACTTGTTTTTGGTTGCTTTTCTACATCACAAATACCCCATCTTAAGATTAAATCTGGGACTCTGAGTCCAGATTTTACATTTACCAGGTTAAGTGTAGTCAGGAAGTGGCCTCACTTCCAAAGGCAAAAGTATCCAGTGCCAACGGAGGGGTGCAAGGGAGGAAAATAGTAGTTAACCTCTACCATCTGAAATACAACATAGATTCTCTACTTTGCTCTGGATTTTTTTACAGTTCAGGACATACTATTATCTTTCAATAGATCTTGTGGAATGCACCAAACATGGTGATGAGCCCAAAACATTGCCACTTACAAGTTGATTCAGACATTTGATAGTTCCTGTCTAGCACCTATGAGAAGCTCCAAAGTTCCACATCACTACAAAATGCAAGAAGAGCTGTGAATGATGGAGAGATCATACAACAAACCGGTAAGTGACATATCTACCAGCAGTCTCACTGGGTCGAATAATCTTCACCACTTGGCCTCGCTTGAGCCCATAATACCGTGAGACAGGGTCACTTTCTTGCATTCTTGGAAGCTGCCAAACATACCAAGAGAAGCGCCAAATTAAGCCACTTGTACCAACATCAAGGGAAACTGTCTCTTTGTCTAAGATAAGGCAGCCATCAAGGGTGGGGGAAGCAAACCCTCCAAGTACAAGGACTAAAAAAATGAGGAGCCTCCATGAGTACCCTACAACTAACTCAAACATCTTCTGTCTCCTCCTATTCCTCCCATGTTGCACAGATTAGACCTGGACTGCTTTCAGATTACAAGGGAATTACAGAACTCTAGTCTAGACTCAGGTCACCTCTTGCTTGTAATATCAGTGTCCTGAACAGTAGCATCCTAAAAAAATTCCCACGGTTGATACTAAATGACAAAACCTCAAAACATGAAAAAAAGTGCAGAAATCTTGATAAGAGCTCGTCACATGATGACTATCCTCAATATCCTTACTGTGCACTCAGCATGATGACCTCCAGCAAATTCTTGAAGTTTATGTTCACACCAACTCGTACCAATCCCTGCAACATAGGTAAGAGAAAAAGAAATAATCAAAATACCTGGGTCTCTTTGACTGTGTACCGCTCTAACAATGTTTTCTTCTCTTCAGAAGAGAGAACTTCATGTGCTGGTACAAGCACATGATCCTTGATATTCACCAGCAACTCTGCCTCCTGCACAGTAGAAGTCATCCACCAGCATTGTGAATTCAACCTTGTAACGAACATTAACTGGGCTCTCCTGGTGAGACACTGCCAGAGCAGTGTGTCCATGGCAAGTTCAGTCTTGTCAACAGAATAGAGAAAAGAATTTTTCATCTTACATCTCAAGCAATCAATGACTTCATTGTACACTAAATTAGGTTAATGCACTCAAAGATGCCCTCAAGGTTTGGCAGCCCCAAAATGCCCATGAAAAGAGTCTGCCTTAAACATCAGCACACCTTGAACTTCTCAATCCGAACCACAGACCATTCCATAAACAATAAGGCATGGGTGAAAAAGCACCTGAAACACTTCAAGATGGTACTTGCTGGACATCTCACTGACACACTGCCTGGCAAAGGGAGTAAGATTCTGTTGCACCACCAGGATTGCCCTGTGCACATTCTCAGCCTTCATCCGCTCTGCATATGTCTTGATTGTCTTCACCCCTACCTTTGCTTCTTCTGGAAAGAAGACAAAAATCTGGATGACACAAACACTTTGTTACAGCAGTGATGGTCTCTCTCTCATTCAGTGAAGATCCAAAGTAACATGTATGATAGCAACTTTACTATCAGAACAGATACAGTGACTTCATCAGCTGCCCACAGTGGGTATAAACCAGTGTAACCCAATAATAAGGTTAAAGAGGTTTTAGACCTCTTTTCCATCAGCTGGAAAACCTCTTTTCTATCACTATTTTCTATCACCTGGAAAAGGAAGAAATACCAAAAATATCAATTGAGGAGACTTGGCAACAATCATGGCTACCTCAATGAAACATACAAGAGAAGGAGGGTTTAGGGTTTTGATCAAAGAAACAAAGAAGAAAGAGGTATAGAAAAGGAAGAAATACCGAAAATATCAATGGATAAGACTTGGCCACGATCATGGCTACCTCAACAAAACATAAAAGATAAGGAGGGTTTAGGGTTTCGATCAAAGAAACAAAGAAGAAAGAAAAGGAAGAAATATAGAAAATGAAATACCACAACCAGCAAGTGATTTCTCAATGAATTGAGAGCAGATGGACAGAATTCTTTCATGCATGTTTGATGCCCAAGTAAGTACTCAATTTCTGAGACTCCCACAAGAACTGACTCCTCCCATTATATATCCATGAGACCAAGTCATGAGCTCCATCCTGCGTGCTTACATTGTTGGGGAGAGAGAGGGGAGGAATGTTCATTACGTCTCAGAACTTTCCAATTCCATAAGCCCTAATTTGTAAACTCTGTGCAATCAGCTTCCTTGAAGACCCTTGACTGCGGGGTAGAAATTGCAAGGTGCACACACGAAACTTACATGTTCGGCAGTGTTGGATCGTTTGGGTTTCTGAATGACGAGATCCTCGCGCTTCGGCTCATCGCCATACTTCTCACGAAATGCCTCTTTGGTAAATGCGAGCTCGAATTCCGCCACCACGTAGTCCCGGTCCCTCAGCATCTCCATGACAGTCTTCCGTATTCTGTACAACCGCGTACTCTGCTCATCCAGCTGTTGGCTCGTCATGGTGTCCCGATTCCCACACTCCTATCCGGCCCGCCCAACCTTTCCCCTCGCCTCCCTTCTTCTTCTTTTCCTTCTTCTTCTTCTTCCTGTTTTCGGATTCCTGCTAAACCCTAACCCTTCTTCTTCATCTCCCGATATCCAATAACTTCACAAAAAGCGAACCCCAAACAACTTGGGGATTGCAACACCTTCTCCTTCTCCGTGCCAGAGACGTCAACACAAAACAGAACAGCAGCTAAAGCAACAACAGAACGTGAATTGCAAACCCTGGCAGATCTGCAAAAGACGGCGTGCAGCACCGGAGACGAAGGATGAGGGGCTGGTGGGTCTCATGCAGACGGCCAGGACTTGATCCCGACTTCGTACCTTTGCGGGTATTGAGGTCCGTAACTAGGGTTTAGGGAGGTCCTTAGTTAGGGTTTTAGTTGGTCCATACTTAGGGTTTTGGGAGGTCCTCAATTGGGGTTTCAGGAGGTCCATAATTGAGTTTTTGGGAGGTCCATAAATTACGGTTTTGGGATGAGTCCTCAAATAGGGTTTTGGGAGGTCCTCCATTAGGGTTTTAGGAGGTCCATAAATTACGGATTTGGGATGAGTCCTCAAATAGGGTTTTGGGAGGTCCTTAGTTAGGGTTTTAGTTGGTCCATACTTAGGGTTTTGGGAGGTCCTCAATTGGGGTTTCAGGAGGTCCATAATTGGGTTTTTGGGAGGTCCATAAATTACGGTTTTGGGATGAGTCCTCAAATAGGGTTTTGGGAGGTCCTCCATTAGGGTTTTGGGAGGTCCTCCATTAGGGTTTTAGGAGGTCCATAATTGGGTTTTTGGGAGGTCCATAAATTACGGTTTTGGGATGAGTCCTCAAATAGGGTTTTGGGAGGTCCTCCATTAGGGTTTTAGGAGGTCCATAATTAGGGTTTTGGGAGGTCCTCAATTGGGGTTTCAGAAGGTCCATAATTGGGATTTTGGGAGGTCCATAAATTACAGTTTTGGGATATCCTCAATTTGGCTTTTGAGAGGTCCTCCTCAGTTAGGGTTTTAGGGGGCCCATCATTAGGGTTTTGGGAGGTCCTCAATTAGGGTTTCAGGAGGTCCATAATTGAGGCTTTGGGAGGTCCAGAATTAGGGTCTTGGGATGTGCTTTTTAGGAAAGTTCACACACTACAACAGATTAAAGAGAAAACTATGATCTTTACAAAATAATACTCTCCACCTAAGCTTTGGATCAGGGGTTATTTTTCCCAATTTTGTGATATCAAAAAATTGGCAATTAATTCCAAAAAGCTAGCAAAATTAGTCGAACTTACACTAAAAAAACACATTTCTCCAAAATTGATGAAAAAACAACAAAATTTGTCCAAAAAATCATTTCTTACTATTGCATAAATGTTTCTCAAAAGCAATTTTTTTTTTGCCCAGCTTTTTTATTATGTAGTAGGTGACAAGCATCCCAAGATATATTTAGCATTAATTGATGAAAATTTTCTACAATATTTTCCAAATAATATAAAAGTGATAATAAACTACCCTGAAACTTAAAAAGCAATTGAAATGTGATGACATTTTTTCTCCCCCACAAAAACCTCTTATATTTAATGATTTTTTCTTTAAATGCAAAAAATCTATGACAAAATATTACTTTTTTTTTTTCTTTTGGTTGCCAAGTTGTGAAAAATGGTCCAAAAAAAACATCAATTACTACTAGGGTCTAGGGTTTTGTATGTAATATAACGTGTATGTAATAATCTTAATCTTAAATAAAACGTATACGTAAATTAAACCCTAATGGTAAAAGGTATATGTAATTTTTGCTGATATTTTACCCTCAAAAGAAAGGTATTGGGAAGTCGATTATAACATGAAGATAAAAGGTTAATAAAGACTAAGTACCATGATTTTACCCTATGGATACCCAATTGTAAATGTGATGGGTAAGTTCTACCAATATAAATGTTTGAAATCGAACTTGTGAAATGAGCAACAATTTTGTTTTGTAGCCTTCTTGAACAACAAACTTAGATTTCATTAATGCATGTATGATAATCTTTTGTATATCAAACTACCACATTTCACCCTTCAAGAAAATGCATTGCAAGTATTCAAAAGTGATATACAAAGCAACATTGATCATCAACTTCAACTACCATTTTTAGCACAACCACAATCCCTTTGACAACTAAAATGATCAAAGTACTAGGTAATAAGCAAATGACAAAGAAAGGAAGCAAAACCCATTTTTAAAGAAAAGCTTATGCACCAAACCTAGTTTGTTTTTAATGCAAACATAGTTTGCATTATTTGCATTTGAGTTTTGCAAAAATGTCCTCAAGGTGAAATAACCTTCATAGTCTAGTTGGGCTAACTTTGAAAATTCATTTGTGGTTTGACCCATGAGTTTGAACAACTAGATCTTTTGAGTTTGGTACCCATTTTCAAAGGTCATCACATTCACATTCTCATTCCAAAACTTACAAGGTTTCATTATTATTTCAAGAATTGCAATTTGGTTAGATTTTTTGATTGTGAATAGCTAACTTAGTTATTATGAGTGTCATAGTAGAACACATGCATTAATCCATGTCAAACAAAAACAAATTGGGCTAATGAAGCTTCAAATCCAACCTTGGGCAACGCTTGTCCATTTTGTATGAGCTCAATCTAGCTTTGTTATCCCATCATTGTTTACTTGATTTTGGCTGAAATTCCATCAAAGAACTATGAGTTTGTATTTGGAATCTAACAACTATATTTGTAATTTGATTCATGGATGAATAGATTGGACCAAATTGCTATTAAAGCTTCCAATATAAATAAAATGGTTGTAAAATGGGTTGAAGGGTTAACAACCTTTTTTGGACAATATTGTCAAAATGCACATGGCCCATAATGATGAAATAATGTTTTTATCAAATATATTATAAAGTAAAAATGCCCCCTAATTTGCATGGGAATGATGGTGTTAATTAACATTCTTGTGAAAATATTTTGTTTGTGAAAGCATCTTTAATGATTTGAATTCCAAACTAAAGTCAACTTTGTTTTCTAGATAATATTACATAAAATTTCTTTCATTACAACATAAAGTGATTTTAATAGCAATCATAACTTAAGCACAACCCACCTTATTTGAATAATGTCCAACCTTGAAGAAACAATACATGTAGGATGCTTTCAACAACATCTTTAAACGAAACAACTATCAAATTCCCTCCAAATGTAAAGCACTTCTTAAAACACATATCCTTCAAAAGTTTATGATCAATGACAAAAGGTTTGCAAATCAATATAATTAATACAATACCAAAATGTTTTAGGTACTTAAATTAGCTTAGAAAATTATTCAATATTTTCAAGTCAAACTAACTTAATATACCTTGTGTGATTAACATTTGACCTAGATCCACCATTTTAAAAAGGATTAAAGAAATTATCATTTATTTCTTTGAAAAATTAACTTGTAAAATGAAAAATCATAAGGTTAAAACAGATATATGATCATATAAAAATTGCATTGAATATTTTATGCAAATTTTATGGTTGGTAAAAGATTTTTTTAATCATTTTATTAAGAAATATGCATAAATTTGTGGGTCCATGCATGGTAATATTATTTTAATTGTTCAAAGATTTAAGGAACTAACACACCATCCTTTTTTATAACCTCAAAACCTTCCAATTCTACATGTTTCTTTCTACTTGATCTCCATTCATGAATGCAAACGTAACATCCATTAGGTTCAACAACACCAAAAAATACAAAGATTATTTAACATCCACATGATGAATTAAACCAATGTGTTTTACTATAGTCAAAAATTTGGAATAATTTTACCTTGCTCAAATAATAATAATTTTAAAAAACGACATAAAAACCAAACGTTCACATATTAGGTCTTAGGGCTTTAGTTGAATAATTTGTACCTTTTGATATCTTCATCATAGTTAGTGGAAAATCATTAATTGACCACTTTGGGATCCTATAGTTCTTCATTAACAAATACATTAGCAACCAAAACACATTATACATATGAGTGATGTATGTTGGGTATCATGGGGGGGAAAATGAGAACAATGGGATTGTTTTGAAAAAAGGAACATTTATCACAATGAGCATTTTTTTCTAAAATCCCCCAAAAGTAGAGGAAAAAAGATGTTGAAAAGATATGCCCTCCAATTACATGAAAAACATTAGAGAAATTTTTTATGTTTGTAATATGCATAGAGCCCATTCCTAGTTAGGAAATTTCAAACAATGTGTTATGCTACAAAAACATGTAAAGCATTTTTTGAATTTTTAAGGTGTTAGAAGAAGGTATCTTATATTTTTGAACAATGCCTTCTCACCAAAAAGAATAGGTGTAAGGTGCCTCCACATGTAGAGGGATGCTTGTTTTTTGATCTAAACATTCATCATAGCCTCGTGGTGTATGAATGTTTGATTCATGATTTTCCTTATTCTTTAGGTTCAATAATGTCCATATGTGGGGGACTAGGCCCCTTATTTCAAGATTGAGCTCACCATAGGCCATTACCCTAAACCACATAAAATCATTTTTCCTATATATATATATATGTATATATATGTTTTAAAAGAAGAGACATCATCTATTGTGTAGGGAAAAGGCTTTTGGTAAGGCACAACCAAGATTGGTGGATAAGTCTTTTACCTTGACATACCTATGGATAAACTTTGTAGCAAATATATACCATGTTAGGTTCATAGTTATTTTCTATTATGATTTTCATTACCCTTTTCAAATTCCCATGAATTAACATTTCAAACTTATCCTATTTGTTGTTTATATGCATGACGGAACTTATGTGTACACAAGGGCGGATAATTATTTTGACTAGGGCACAAAAGAACATATTCAAAATTCATCCTATAGCTTATATGCATTTTCACATTTTATGATGGATTTGTTTGCATTACAATGAATAATTATTTTAAATATATTTTCTTTTGATATTCAATTTATGTCATTCATTACATTAATTAAATATATCAAGATTATATGGTTTATATCTTAAGTTTAATATCCAAGGTCTAAACAAACATAAATCTTGAAACCAAAAATTGTGTTGTGGTTAGTGGATATTTGAATTCAACTTGTATTTAACCTTGAATAGATGCAAAGGTGATAGAAAAATAATGTGAATGAACATAGCAAGGAACAACCAAACTTCAAAATCAAAAACCAAATTTGGCTTCAACAACAAAATATCATTTAATGATATGACCTTTCAAAAAATTGGACTACCAAAGACTTTGTCCATTCCCCAAAGTGAAGAAAATCAATGATGTTGTCTTCTAGCAAGTAAGTTTCCAAGTTCCATTAAAATTCATTATGTGTTTCATATTTCCTTGTTGGAACCCTACCATACATTCATCATTCTAGGAAAAAACCATGAGCCACCATCATTGATTGAAATCAATGGTGAACAAAAAAACGAAGTGGAAAAAATTATTTATTCAAGGATATCAAATGGTTAATTGTAATACCTCATTCATTGGCAAGGTTATAATATGAATGAATGCATATGGGAACCAATTATACACTTATCAAATGCCATGAAAAATATGAAAGAATTCCATAGGTGATATGTAAGCAAACCTAAGGATTAAGATTGTGTTCTTTTTCATTTGGAGCCCAAATTTTGGAAAATGATTATAGGTAATTGAAAAATATCAATGACATTAAGAATGGTACAATAGACCAACTTGTGTATTCTTTTAGGTTGGCAACAAACAAGATCAACCTTTTGATTTTTGGACTTTGTTTCATCAAATCTGACATATCATTTTACTATTCATTATCATTTTTAATGATACAAAAAATGAAATTGATGTATCGAAGATTATACAATTTTTGTTAAACTTTCATGTCAAAAAATTTCTTTAAAAAACTAGATGTAATTGTAGCCATTATGATCAAACTAGTGTGAACTTGGTGCATAATGCACCCGTCGAGCTTCCCCCCGCTCAGTCCTTCCCCGCCCGTGCTGGGCCCCCCCGCCCGTGCTAGCCCCCCCTACTAGCCCCCACCACCCGTGATGCCCCCCCCTGCTGG
>Ga0209611_10011266_pt1 | contig 12944 bp, 10 predicted proteins | sample S1TSphgellanicum_3_FD_187693 | JGI IMG/M metagenome (GOLD analysis project Ga0209611, IMG submission 187693) | Host-associated microbial communities from peat moss isolated from Minnesota, USA - S1T2_Fc - Sphagnum magellanicum MG (SPAdes) (version 2) | ecosystem: Host-associated > Plants > Peat... | reverse complement strand
GGCAATACAAAGATACACACATACATACATGCATGCATGCATACATTGTGACATGTACCCCAATTAGTACTTCTACATACTTCCAATATGATATAGATTCTAGAATCCATGCAAAAGGGTATTTTTTAATTTTTTATTTCCCTCCCGCCCCCCGCCCCCCCCAATGTTTCCATTTGTGGCTTATTGTGATAAAAAAAATTTAGTGTATAGATAACATCTATTTCTAATTGTAAAATTGTGCTCTCCACATTATTAGACTTTTATGGAATTTGAATTAATTTTTATAAAAAAATCTAGATGGCATCTATGAAGAACAACTTAAGATTCCTTATGTAAAAATATAGTGGGTCATGATGATGATGATGATGATGATGATATATATATATATCAACTCCACATTCCATTACAATTTAGAAAATGGAAAAGTAATTTGGGTCCCTTTGCATCATTTTTTTTTGGCGGTGAATTTTCATAATGTGGTGACAAAAACTGGGATTTAGAAAAAATAGAGAAGAAATATTGTTCTATTTGAAATTAAAAAATTTTTTTTTACCAAAAATGTGCCAAAAGAATTTAGGCAAAATTTGATTTTTTGAAGAAATGTTGACACTTTTCAACTACATTGAAACAGGAATCTCATGGAAGAATATTCCCTCCTCCCCAATTCGCAAAAAAAAACAACGTTGCACCGAACAGTTAATGCCTCATCTTGCCTATACCTGTCCGCCTTTTCCATAGGGGGTAGAAGCCGACGGAATGTCCTGCGGACTGGTGGGTGCCAGAGGGCCCGTGTCGCCGCGCGCACATTTCCTTTCAGAGTTTCACTGTGTGTGCTCTTTGTGCTTCGTTGTGGTGTGCTGCAGCTTCTTTCAAGCCCCAGCTTCCCTCCGCGATCGTTCGCTTCCTTGAGCGACTCCTCCCGCAGGCCGTCGTCCGGTATGCCTATCTTGACTCCAATTTTTTAAAATATTTTTCCCCGCTTCAATTGATGCCAAAATTGTCCTGATCGGATCGGAATACTCAACACAGCTTCGGAGCAAGAAGAAATTAGCGCTTGCACAGACGACGTGCTTTTTACTCGAACAATAAATAGGCCCGGAGCCAAGTTTGTGTATACGAGCTTCTTCTTCATCGCTGTCTGTGAATCTGAACTTTTCACTTGTTTTTCTTCCTACCTATGGAGCTAGCTTTTGTGTCGAACTTTTGTTTCGTTTTTGCCAGTTTTTTCTTTCGATGCAACTAATCGTTCGCAAATCGATATGCCTGGGAAATAGATTTTTCTCTCTCTGGTGTTCATCATCGGTAGGAGCAGCTAGGAGTCTACAATAATGAGTTTCATGCGGTGTTTTGAGGTTCTTTCAAGTGTAGGAATCGACTTTCGGCTTTTTTTTACTGTAACCGATTCTGCTGCTTCGACAAGCTGCCAGGAGTAACAGCATCGCAAAAGTCTGAACAACAGCTTTATTTCTTTCTGTGATGGTTCAGAAAAAAACAGGTACGAGGAATTCAAGACGACAAGAAAGATGTAAAGTCATGCTAAAGGAGAAGCTTAGAAGCTTGCAACAACACATAGCTAGGTGGTGGTCATCTTTTCTTCTTCACTTAGTGCAATTGATGGAGCCCAGTATCCTTGTTGCAGTGAACTGTGAAGAAGAAAAAGCAACGATCACCTAGCTTTGTGTTGCAAGCATCCAAGCTTCTCCTTGTGCATGTTTTTACATCCTTCTTGTTGTCTTGAATTCCTCATGCTTGTTTTTCTTTCTTTTTCTTGTTTATGTACTCATAGCTGGCTTTTGTTGCAATTGCATGAATGATCTATATATGCAACAACAAGGCATCAAACCTGCAGCATCTGTGATGCAGCTGAGCCTGTATGTTTCAGAGCGAATACTATTGCTGCAGGGAAGGAAGACTAGGTTGCAGTCACATGTGTATAATGATTAGCCATATGTGTATGTCTCTGGCTTTATAATACAACTGTTCCTATAGATTGCAGAGTTGCTTTTGTTTAGCTGCTACAAAATATCTGATCTACAGCAACTTCTGTGACAACTCTCTTAAGGATGCACCTGCTGGTTTTCTTACAGTAAATACATTCCTATATTACTGCTTCCTTCTTTTATTCCACATGTTACTAATTGTGCAGACTTGTCTTAGACAAATGATGTATGATGTCTAAGGTTGTCATTCAATCTGATAATATCTCTAAATAAGAAGATTGTTGTAGAGAGGATTGCATGACCAGCCTCCTTATGTACATCTCCAGTGAGATTCTGTCAGTCTGTTGCTTTTTGGCAGTGACATATTACCAGGCATGACCTTAATGGGATAATGTTTGATGGGATGTTCATGCTGACAACATTTTTTGTCTTTGTGCGCTGTAGCTGATGAGTTCTTTATCCATGTCCCTTTTTCTTATTACATGACCTAAATTTAGATGCAGTGCATTCATTCATCAAGTTGTCTCTATGTTGGCTTTGTACCTTGCTTTCTTTGATTGACATATTCTCTGACTCATACATGTGACAACTCTGCAGCCTCCTATTAAAGTGGTCCATGGTCTGTTATTAACATTTCATGCAGTTTGCAAGCCTCTTCCCTTTGGACTGTCGCCTCAGGGATGGCACCGGCCAGAGTGTTGATTTCCCTGTCAGTTTGAGTGTTGCAATGTTAGCCAGAAAGTCGTGGAAGATGCACTCTGACTTGATCTAGTAATTACTTGTATTACACATTGGGCATATAACCTGGCTTTTGAGTTACTAATTGTGCATTCATTCTATACATGAACAGCATCCTTTTGTATTTGTGGGTGTTGCTATGAGTCATGGGGAGATTGCAGGTGTCTTGATCAGGCGATGTGAATTAAGAAATTGCACATTGGGTGGTTGATATATATATACACAGGTTGTATGGAACCACTCAAGATGGCAGAGGGATCATCATCGCTGCTGGGTGTAGCAAGTAAGTTGTCAGGGTATTCCTACTTGGGCTCAAAGCTGGCACCAAACTGTCACTTGTATTCTGGCATGGAGCATCAGATTGTGTGTGGGTCCCCAAGTTTTGCAGTAGCCATGAGGCTTGGAGCCATGCCCAAGCCATGTGGGGGCTTCAACCAACTGTGTCCCATTGACCACCTTATGTCAAGAGGCCAGAGTTTGGTGCCCACAGGCCGCATTGCCCCAGTCTTTGTCCCAGCACCTAAGGAAAAGGGTTTTAAAGGTTTTATGACCGATTTTCTTATGGGTGGAGTCTCAGCTGCTGTGTCAAAGACTGCTGCAGCACCCATTGAGCGAGTCAAGCTTCTCATCCAGAACCAGGATGAGATGCTGAAATCTGGTCGCCTTGCAACACCTTACAAGGGCATTGTTGAATGTTTTACCCGCACTGTCCGCGATGAGGGTTTCATCTCCTTGTGGCGTGGAAACCTGGCAAATGTCATCCGTTATTTCCCTACTCAGGTATGGGCCCTGCTCAGGGAAGTATTTTTCTGGATTGGTCCTGTCTAAATGTTTGTATGTTGCAGGATCTTCTGTGGGTTCAGATTGGGCTTTGGTTGTGAGTACATCTGGCTAGAAAATAGTTGTGCTATATTTCAAGCTGAATGATGTAATACCATTGAGTCAAATCTCTAATGTAAGTCCATTAAAGATATGTCTGGTAAGGAAATTCCATGGCATAAATGAAGGCACCTGCTGTTTTTTGTCACATGATTTCCTTTATGCTATGCAAATGCTGGGTGGTTTTTTTGTTTGAGCTTCTGGTGATTTGTGTGCTATGCTCCAATATTCTTTTGTCAGTTCTGAAGTCAATAGAGATTTGTGGAGCACTCTTTATGCAGCCAATATCCTTGAATTGTTCTGTATCTCAAGTCCTCTGTCATCAGCCTAATGACCACTCCCTGCAAAACAGGCATTGAACTTTGCATTCAAGGACTACTTCCGGGCTCTGTTTGGTTACAAGAAGGACAGGGATGGTTATTGGTTGTGGTTTGCTGGAAACCTTGCATCTGGAGGGGCAGCAGGTGCCTCATCACTTCTCTTTGTTTATTCTTTGGATTATGCCCGAACTCGGTTAGCCAATGATGCCAAGTCCTCAAAGAAGGGTGGTGGTGAGCGCCAGTTCAATGGATTGCTAGATGTGTACAGGAAGACACTTGCCACTGATGGTATTGCTGGACTGTATAGAGGATTTGTGATCTCTTGTGCTGGTATTATTGTGTACCGGGGTCTGTACTTTGGAATCTATGATTCCCTGAAGCCAGTTGTACTGGTTGGGAGCCTTGAGGTATTTTTGTGGTACTTCATCCTTGATGATTAATTGTGAAAAGCATGGTTGTTTCAATTACATTGGGGAATGTGATATGATGCTATCAAGTGCTGGAAAACCTGTATTGCATCTGTTGAATTACAGTTAGGGGAATGGAGGGACTCTTCATTGCATTGCTTTTTTATGTATGGCATTTGTGTGTGGCAGGGCAACTTTTTGGCTAGTTTCTTGCTTGGATGGGGAATCACCATTGGGGCTGGGCTTGCCTCATATCCCATTGATACTGTTCGACGTCGCATGATGATGACCTCTGGAGAAGCAGTGAAGTACAAAAGCTCACTGGATGCATTTAGGCAAATTATAGCCAAGGAAGGCACAAGATCATTGTTCAAGGGTGCTGGTGCAAACATTCTCCGTGCAATTGCAGGAGCTGGAGTGTTGTCTGGATATGATCAGCTCCAGTTACTCCTGTTTGGAAAGGCTTATGCAGGCAGAGGTGGTTAAGGGGGACTCTAGTAATATGTCAGAGATAATGATGAAGTGTTTTCAGCATCTGCAGGTGCTGTTACTAATTGTGAGAGGACAATTGAATTCAGTTTTTTGCATATCCTTCCACCAGAATTATATTCTAGCATGGTAGTACAGCAGTTACACACCTACTAGTATGGCAAATTTAAGTGTACTAAGACATCAGGAATTGGCATATATGTACTAACTCTTTCTGTTTGCATGAACCATACTATCCTTGTGTTCACTTCCATGTGCTGACATTGTGGTAGAGCTTCAATCGATCACAAATGTTGCCTCTGATGAACAATTGCTTCTTGTAGAAAGAGCTGCCTGCTCCTCTTCTTCGACTAGGTTTTGAAGAAAGAACAGCAAGTGGTGGAGTATATTTATGGGATGATGAGATTATGGACTTATGGATGCTCAGGAAGATCTGCACAGGTCAGGTTAGGCTGCACACAGACCTGTGATCACCATGCTAACAATGATGTCTCAACTTCCTTTCTTCTGATGGCAACTTTAGATGAAGATCTTTCAAACAGTGTGGACTGTGACATGTCCTCCATGCAAATGGCAAACCTTGACAAACTTCAGGAGCTTTTTTACTTTACCAATTTTTGAATGTTTGCATTGGAAGGTACACCCAAACCAGATCCTTTGGTAATAAGGGTTACAAACATGTGGGGTTAGATGCAGTGAATTGAAAGATTTTTGACACAAAATAATGAGTGCAGCTTATGCAGGATGAGTACTCCTGCAGGAGGAGAAAGTTGGGACCTTACTGAAAGGTTTACCAAGTGTGAGCAGTGAATCTGTATATGGACAATGGAGAGATGGGGGGAATATGTCATGGACAAATGGTTTCATCCTTTTTAGGGCAACCACTTTTTGGAAACAACTTTAGATCAGGTATTTCCTCAAATCTGATTCGAGACATCCATTGTGTCATGGGATTCACTTGTCAAGGAAGGAGGCACAGGACATGTTGTCAAACAGATGTAATGCGGGCCAGTAGAGGGCTGGTGGGATTCAGTCCTTTCACAACAATGGGTTTCCATGCTAGCTGTCAGCATGTCTTCTGACCATGGCACTCATGATGCAAAAGGACTCAAGGAAGATCATGCTGCTCAAAGTCAGCAGAATAATCCAAGAGCCTTTCTCCAAATAACAGGTAACTCTGTTTCCTCAGTGATAAGGTTTTACAGGATGTTTTACTTTTTTGAACCATGATTGAAGTGTTGATCTAGCAAAGTGTAACCCCACTTCAACCACCATCACTTGAAAATCGATTAGCTGAGGTTCTAGTGAACCTGGAGATACTCATATATCCAGTCAATGCTGGGGCACCTGGAACTGTTTTTGCACCAGCAGTGCCTTGCAATTGGTTACCTTAATCCCTGTTTACAACAGTTGGTTTAAAATCAGCTTAAATCAGTTGTGAACAAAATTCCCTGGTCATTGTGAAACAAATTTTTTGGAAAAAAAATGTTGCATGCAATATGCAAGATAGCAGTAGCTGACACTGCAGAGAAGCCACCATAAAAGCCATTGCAATGTTGGTTTATGTTGTTGATTTAGGATTTAGCCACTTTGACAAACACATGTTGCCCATGCAGGGAAGGAAGTGGAGCTGCAATTAATGCAAAGGTTTAGCCACTTTGACAAATACTTGTTGCCCAAGTGGGGAAGGAAGTGGACCTGTTGCTATAGAAGTTTACTACCTATGTAAGAGCCATTTACAATGTTGGTTTATTTTTTTGGTTCAGGGTTTAGCTACAGTGACGAGCACTTGTTACCTGACTGGGGAATGAAGTGGAGCTGTTGCTATGGCTGCCAACTGACTTCATTAGCTCCCAACAAACAGTTGTAGGCAATTACTACACTAATTATCCGGCCAAACTTTGGTAAGCACTATTAAACAATAAAAATCTGAAGTGGAAGTTTTTATTATCACATGTTTTGGAAAGCCACAAGAAGATTCTAGTCATGATAAATTGCAGTAGCAATCAAGAGATATGTCCTCACTCGAATGAGGATACTGTTGATTATGCTTAATACAAGTATGTCACTATACACCACTAGAGTTGTGCAGGTATTTGATTTTGTAAATAACCCCTGGTTCTGGGTTTTTGAAAATTTATAATCAAAGAACAACCAATTTTGGTTTTCTTTTTTTTGAACATCAAACTTAACAAACCTCTGAATCCGGTTATTTCGAAAAAACTCAAGGAGCCACTCCAAGCTTTTCATAATACTTTGAAGCCGACCATTGGGCACTTTACAAAAATTGAAGATGCTGAACATAAAATGGACATGCATCACTAAACTTTCTGTATTTGGCATCTGGGAGATTCCATCCGGCTGCTTTGACAGTTTCTGCATTCTCCTTTACCTAAAGCACCACAATGTCATCGCTGGTGTCGATTGCATCTTGAATTTTCTCCACAGTGCCATGAGCTTTGCCAGGTCCTTGCAGAAATCCGATGCAAAACAAAAAGAAGAACCAAGCAAAGATAACTCAAAGATAAACTTGCTAATTTTATTTTCTTTTGATACCAAGTTTTGACTTCTAGAACATGATGAGAGAGATAGCAATGGGTATTTTAATGCAAGGACAAAAACTCTAAAACTCCCGTGCACAATCTGAAAATATGAAAACAACCCAATCAAGCCAATCAAAGCCAGAATGGGCAATAGATCAATCAAGTACTTTTGAATTCTTGAAGAGCAAGCCTGCAATTTCTCCCAATAACTTCTTCTGTGCTACTCTGTCAGCTTCAAGAAATCATGTGATGCAAAAAAATTCTGGTTAGAGTAAAGCTTCCACAATCTAAAAAATACATACTAAAACTCTGGAGCTGAAGGAGCAATTTTACACACTGGAAAACATATGTATGATGGTTAAGGGAAAGTAAAAATGGATATTAAACAAGCCCTGAGGTAAAAGCATGCACTATAAGGCAGACAAAAAAAATGAAAGACTTCACTTATATCATGTTTTATTCATATGAAAGCAATAAAGTAGCATCAACATGGGTTGATGAATGATAAAAAATACCATTCATGTCCTTTATTGAGCTTATAAGGAAAAAAAAACTTGGAAGATGTGAACCTTAAATTTAGACAACTAGGTTTGCAAGTACACAAATACATAGGGTTAGATCAAGTTGCAAGTTAGATAGATTTTTTGTCATGGGCCTTACAATACACTCATCAAGAAGTCAGGGATCTATGATCACAAAACTTTGGGCTATATGTTTGAGAGTGGTGGCAAAGACATTGATGACAAATCTTGTTGCTCCGTTCCACCTTATAGTGCAGGCCATGAGCTTTCATCACTATCTCCCTTGTATCCATGTGCTCCTTTTCATGGCTTGATGGTGACTTCCTGAAGAACCTGAACCAACCACCACCACCACCCAGAAAAAGTGCACCGTTAAATTCAAGTGACTGATCTCAACATGGGCATCTTGAAGCCTAAAATTAGTGCATGTTTGTGGGCAATATGATTTTAAGATTTTTCAAAGGATCACAGAATTTAAGAGTTTTTTGGGTACCCAAGTAGTGAAAGGAACCCTGATGAACGTCGGGTTTTTTGTGGAGCTTCATTCCCCATTGTCATGCCTTCCACCACATTCGAAAGCTGGGATTCAATCTGGATGCATGGAGGAAACCCAACCATCACCGCAAGGTTGATCAGATCTGGTGGCAAACATACTAGTCCAAAACACCACCTGTTGTGAAGTGCCCGTCTCTTTCAATTCTAGGTGTTGGAAATGTTTCAATACCTGGACAATGGTTGGATGCTGCTGCTTCTGAAACACTGCAGCAAGCTCTGTAACAGATTCCATGGCCTTGTCCTGCAGCCTACTGTCATATTGGATAAGAGACCCAGATAAGCCATTTGGGCGCATCATCTTCTCCCTTTTACTCTCGGTATACTTGCTCACCTCCACCTGCATCCTGTGCTCATGGCACCACATTTTTTCCACTCAAGCCCCCAACTTGTGTAGACAAATGTGTTCCAATTTTTTAATTTTTTTTCTTTGTTGAAGATTTTTGGGTCTAATCCAACACAAAGTGCAAAACTCTTTTCAAGTTGTAGGTAGACATCTGGGAAGGGAAGAAACTCTCTTAACCCTATGTATTTGAGAACTTGGCCACCATCGCTGCTCTTGATGGGGGTCATACTGAGAAGGTTCCAGAATCTGGATCCATCCTTCTTATAATTCAGTATGCATCCACAGAAGCTTTTTCCAGCTGCTATTGACTCTCTGATTTTTGCAACCTCCTTCTTATCAGTTCCAGGTCCTTGCAAAAACCGACTGTCATAACAGAATGACAAACCCACCTTGTGAGTACCTACATCAAGAGTGTACATTATTCAGCTGCTGTCAAAGCTTGATTTGATGATCCTTGAAATTCTACTGTCAAGATTTTGCAAGTGCACATACAAAAACCTTGATGGTAAAATGTGGGCAGCAAGGCACAAAACCCATTGAAGACCCACCCACATACCAGTTCTGCCCGATAACCTCTTGGGGGCTGTAACCTGTCAAGCTGAAGAATCCAGCACTTGCATATATGATTGGGAATTCTCGCCATGTTGCATCTGATATCACAAATGCATGTTCAAATTTTGATAACACATCTTTGAGCTTGTGAGAAAGGAGGGGGAGAACACTCCGCATCATGGATGATATATTGGTGCTGCCTGTATCTGATGCCTCTGATGACCTTGTTGACGTCTCTGATGTGCGCATTGATGTTATGGATGTGCACATTGATGTTGTGGATGTGCACATCGATGTTCTTGTTGATGATGTTCCTGGTTCAGATGTCCAATTGCCAGAACTTCTTCTTCTACTACCACTCCCAGTTGAAGAAGAAGATCGATCCCTAGACAATTTCCGTGTTCCGACACCACAGATTTTGCCAGTCACACTGTCAGATTTTAGTACTAGACCCCATTCTGCAGCTCTTTCTGCCATTACTGCCTCTGTTAGCTCCTCCCTTTCTGGTGACCTTTCCTGCTCCTCCAAACCCACAAAAGTGACCAAAATTAGGTCACAAAGTCACAAAGCTCACTCGCTTGGAAATCTTGTTTCACAAAGAGCACACTGTTACTTGCAGTTATGTTTCTATTATCAGGTCAAGCATTTTCTTAACCCCTGTATCACTGAATTTCTTCGTCAAAAGACCAGCCTAGACAATTACCTATTTCTCACCATTCATCAGAAATTATATCAATGTGGTGACAAATTGAGTCTTAGTGTACAGAACTCACCCATTTCATGACTTTCTCTACTGTAGGGCTGTTGTGCAGGTCCTGCTGCTGCTGCCCTCCAGAAAAGACATCCCTTTTGTCAGGATTCAGCTCCAGAATCATCTGTTCTTGTGTATCTTCCACTATCATGTCAGAGATTTCATCTGTGGAGCTTGTCTTCTGAGCTGTGGTTTGTACAGGATACAGCAGCTCTGATTTAGCTGCTGCAAATAGCTGCATAATGTTATTAGGCTGTTGTTGCTCATTGTCATCATAGCCCCATAAAGGATAAGTGCCCATGTGAGCAGAATTTCCAGAATGATACCCATCACTTGAGAGAGTAGTAGTACTACTACTACTACTGCCAAACACTTCAAGAGAACTTCGACGTTGAGTGCGGGTTAGCTGAGGTTTCACATTCAAATTCTGGCATCCTGCAGCTCGTTGAGAATTGTGGTGGAGTGAAGCAGAAGAAGCATCACCCATGAGCTGACTAGCTGAAGGCTCTGAACCTTGCATACCCAAAAAAATTATCTCTGGAGAATTCTTCTTCTTCTTCTTCTTTGGATACCCTGTCAAGGAACCTCTGAAAATCAGGACCTACTACTGGGAACAAAATCCAACATGTCAACTGGCTACTCTAAGATTCACCGAATGAATTTCTTACACAATTTTACTTTTAAATGTATTGTTTTTATTTTTAAAAACCCACAAGAAACCCTAAATCACCAGATTCATTAGTGAAGATGTGGCAACATCTGATTAGCATTTTCTACCTGTTGTAGCAACACGGAAATTAGCCAGGCTCGATCTTGGTGTCAAAGTTGCTGACTTCACACATTCAAATTCCACCACTGATTGATTCTATGTCTGTTCCTTCTTGCCACCCACCAACCCAGAGGTGTTGCTGAGGATTTCACAAGAGGAAAGAGATTCACATCCCTTTAACCTTTGCCTGTGCAGGAAAAAAAAACTGCTGAACACCTGAACACAATACCAAATCAAACCCTTAATTAATCCAAGATTTCAAACTAGTAATTTGAAGGGCTTGTCGAAGATGAGTCCTGGTTTAGATCAGAGATTTCAAAATGGCAAGAAACAAAAGAGAAATTTTATGAAAAAAAAAAGGGAGGCTACAAAGCAATTGAAGACAGATCTCATACACATAAATGAATATATAGGTATATCCCCACTGTATCAGCTAGCTGCTCACAAACACACAACAAACAAAAGCACACAACTTCAGTCAAGTCTGTACTCTGTTTCTTCACTCAAGCTCTGACATAATAAAACAAACCCACCTGATCTCTTTTTTTTTCCCACACACTAGCTGATGATTCAGGGATTGCAGAAGCAAGATCAAATCAACTGCCAAAAAGCCTGAGGCATCTTACTCTCCTTTTGGGTTCTTCTTCTTCTTCTCGTACAAACTTACATTCATTCTACACACAAAGTAGCAAAACAAAAACACACACACACACCCCCAAAAAGGAAAAGAAAGCAACAGCTAGCAAAACACAAAGATCAAAAAACCCACAAATTCTAGAATGTGCTCCACCACCACCCACCACCACCACCACCACCACCACCATCATCATCATCACCAACCCATGTAGATAGAAGTGTGCAGTTTGAAAGAACAAAGACATGGGATACCTGCATCAAACCTGGCAAAACCAAACTCCAGTCTTGATTTTCTTCTTCAACTTCTTGAGTCTTGATTTTCGGGAAGAATGGGTAAAAGCACAACAGAAGCACATTTGTAGATAGATCCCTCTCTTCTCTTCTTTTTTTTTCTCTCTCTTCTCTCTCTCTCTCTCTCTCACACACACACACACACACAGATCAGAGCTGTCTCTTTGGCTACAAATGCGAGAGAAGGAACTGGGTGACAGCAGAAAGGAACGAAGTTTTCGGCAATTTGTAACTACTACTGACTGCAATTTTTGTCTTCTTGTACTGACTGGAATTCTGACATCATCTCAATGCATTTGGCATTTATTGGCCTTGCCTACTAAGAAGGCAAGGATATTGTGTTTAGATCCATTACAGAGTCTAGTAGCTTAAGGGATTTTGGCCTTCTAGGCCATTGCTGAAATGGTAAAGGTACTTCAATTTTGATATGAGGATTTTTGAAAGATGATATTTTGGCTTGTGTTGAAACTTCGGATCAGTCCCAGAGTTATGATATTTTGAAGGATTTTGGGAGGATTTTCTTTTTCTTTTTTCGAAGATTGTATTTTTGTATGGTGAAATCATTTGAATTTCCATAATTCTTCTTTTGCCTTAAGATACTTTTTCATGTAGATGGCAAGGCCATTGTGTGACACACCCCTTGTTAGTTTTGTTACCACTCTCTTTGTGGTGCTGTGAAATACATACCATCTTAGTGATACCCTCCGGGTATCTGAGGTGAACACCCACAACACACACACACACAACCCCCTCCAGTTTGCTTGTATTCAAATGGTTCTTTGAAAAATCAAAGAACCGTGTGTGAACCAGTCTTGTTTGGTTCTTGTTTCAAAAGGAACCTTTTTAAAAACAATTTTCTTCTTTTTTAAAAACCATTTTTCTTTTAATAAAATTTTTAAGATTGAATCTTTTTGATTTATTCTTGAGATTGATTCTTTGGATTTTAAAAAACCTTTGGTTTTGGATTGTTTTCATAAAGAATTTAGAATGAGTCCAACTTAAGACCAAGTCCTCTCTCCATCTCCATTATACACAATTATATTTTATTTTATTTTTAAAATATTAGTTTGATCAAATAATACACACAATTCAAAATAAAAAAATTATATAATATTCATGATGTTTATAACTAATCAAATGCTTACTGAAAACATAAGACTAACCCTTTTTTTGATAACATAAATAAATTTATTTACTTATACACCTTATT
>Ga0209611_10011263_pt1 | contig 12945 bp, 24 predicted proteins | sample S1TSphgellanicum_3_FD_187693 | JGI IMG/M metagenome (GOLD analysis project Ga0209611, IMG submission 187693) | Host-associated microbial communities from peat moss isolated from Minnesota, USA - S1T2_Fc - Sphagnum magellanicum MG (SPAdes) (version 2) | ecosystem: Host-associated > Plants > Peat... | reverse complement strand
GGACCACCATTGCCGGCGAAATCGCGCCGTAGGCGGTGTGCAGGGCCGTCGCAACCTTAACGGTACCTGAGGTTGCCGGCGTAACGGTCACAGTTAATCGATATCCGTCGTCGCCAGTTACTTCCACTGCAGCCGGCACACCTTCCCGCACAACAATTACCGGCGCCGCAAACTGGTGCCCCTTATGCGACAGGTGCGCCGAAATTCGGTATGCAGCCGCGGTGGCGTCGCTGACGGAACTGGCGAGGAGCCCAAGTGCGATAAATGAAAACGTGATTCCCTGGACAGACATGAGAGGTCTCCTAATGGTGGCTAACGATGAGGTTGAGCGACGCGCGGTTGCGTCGGCGTCAAACGAAGGCACTTTATCCCAATCATCGACTCCCTCCATGGCTTACCGAAGATGACGCGACCCGCGATCACTCGAACCGATTGTTAGAGGTTACTCGCGACCACGCCAATATCCAGGGCGCTGGCGACGGTGCGCAACCGCTACGATTCTCAGCAGGTCCCCATCAACGCGATAGATAAGACCAAATGGAAATTTGCGCAACGGGAAGCGGCGGTGCCGGGAATCAATTGGCTCTCCAATATGGGGCACATCGCAAAGCAGGGCCGAGACACGCCTGATTTCCTGCACAAGCTCGCGGCCAAGGCCAAAGCCTCGTTCCTCACCAACTTTCAACGCGGCGGCAATCTCCTGTTCTGCCGCCGGATGAAATACCGGCGTCATTTCTTAATGAGCGCCTCAAGCCTCGAAAATACCTGCTCAGCAGGAATACACTCAACCACGCCATCATCAATTTCACGACTGCGACGCTGAGCTTCCCGCAGCCACTCCGCGTCCACCTCGGAGTCTGCGGGACCATCCAACTCCTCCCAAAGAATTCGCAGGAGCGTCTCCTTATCCGCAACGCTAAGTTCGCGGATTTCTTCTTCAATCTTTGCGAGGGGTCGGGCCATGTCGGTCAACTTACCAGTGGTAGCAATAGGGCGCAATGCCGCCTGAAATGTGTGAATTGTGACCTCTAACGATGAGGTTGAGCGACGCGGGGCTTCACCAGCGTCAAACGAAGGCACTTTATCTCAATCATCGACTCCCGCCTTCGCTCACCGAAGATGCGACCCGCGCTCGCTCGAAACGATTGTTAGAGGAGGCGCCGCGGAGCACCCACGCGACAAATGGAACGGCAGCAATCAGTTTTATCTGGTCAGTGACAAAAAATACGGGATGATTGTTCCATACCAGCGGCCAAATCGTTGGATTCAAAGAAGGCACCACTGCGGCTACTGTTGCAATTGAACCTGCGATTAGCCCCAACTGCACAGCATTCTGCCTAGAACAAAGTACGGCTGCGACACCTACAGGAAGAGCAGCGGAAAGCACAGCCACAGAATGCTCTGCGACGAGCCATATTCTTAAGCCAACGTGGCTACTCGGAAAGGCTCTGAACCACCACCCAGGCAGGCGCTGCGCACTCATCCAACCGACGATGTAGATAAGCAAGTAGTAGTACACCACGGAAAGAAGTACGGCGACGACAGCAAATCGAACGCGCGCGACTACGGTCACTTTGACGTCCTCTAACGATGAGGTTGAGCGACGCGGGGTTGCACCGACCACAAACGAAGCTGATTTATCCAGATCATCGACTCCCTCCTTGGCTCACCGAAGCCGTGGCCCCGCGATCGCTCCAACCGATTGTTAGGTCTTCGGTGGGGCACGCTTAGCTGCCTTCCACGCCTCATAGGCTATCAGGACGCGTTGGAATCTGTCAGCTTGCTGCGGCGAGAGATCTGCTCGCTTCAATTTCTGCAGCAGTTCCGTGTACATATACCCCGAGCGAAAGAAATAGGGTCGGCATTCCACAAAGCAAATTGCAGCCTCAAGCGCCGCCGGATCGTTCGCTCGAATTCGCGGGATTGCAGTGGAGTACCCACCAGGAAAGGCAAGCATGTCGTATCGCGCGTGGAATTCTTTGCACGCCGTCTCCCAGCTTTCTGCCTGTTCTTTCGATTTGTGACGATAACGCACAGTCTCATGAATGCGCTTGTGCAATCGGGTGATTTCCTGCGCATTGGCCATTATGAGGTCGCGCACGTCGACTACCTGACGATTAGGATGAACGACGCGTGGCGGCGGTGCCGTCAATCGAAGCTTCTTGATCCTCATCCTCGACCTCCCTGTAACTCCACCGAAGCTGCGCCGCGTTTTCGTTCGATCCGTTTGTTAGTTGCCACCCAACGAAGCCGCGACCGTGTCCACCGAAGCTGAATCTCGCTGACCTTCCGCAGAACCGCCAGGCCGGCGCGCCAGCTCGCCACGTCCCTTAAAATATCAGGCGACCCGTGCTCTTGCGATGCCGTCGATAGAAACCACGACCTGCGCGACCATTTAGGATGCGCCGCCAACTCTGGCCAACCCTGACACCGAGCGAAGCGATCCTGATTCGACCAACGAAGTTAGAAGCTGCACCCGCCGATCGTGCGTATTCCGCGCCAATCTGACCGCTGATTCCGTTTGAACGTGACCGGTTGTTCCGACCGAACGTGACCGCCGATTCTGATTGAAGGTGACCGATTTTCCGGCTTCGGCCGGAATCACCGGTCACGATCCCGGAATAGCCGGTCACGTTCGCGCGGAATGAAACCGTGTTTGCGCTGGAACTTACATTTTCCTGGCTAAGCTGCCCGATTTTTTCCTCGGGGGAGCCGATGCCAGCCAAACGGAGTGCCATGCGTAAGATCAAAGAGGTTCTGCGCCTCAAATTTGAGGCGAAACTCAGTCACGAGAAAATCGCCGCGGCGACGGGAATGTCGAAGGGCGCGGTAACGAACACCGTGCACCGGGCCCTTGAAAAGGGCTTGGCCTGGCCGTTGCCGGCGCAGCTGGATGAGGCCGGGCTCGAGGCGCTGATGTACCGGAAAATGGCCTCTCCCGAGCGCTACACAGCGCCGGACTGCGCTGTGATCCACCAAGAGCTCAAGCGCAAAGGGGTGACCCTGCAGCTGCTCTGGGAGGAATACCAGAAGGCGTACGGGAAGAACGCCTACCGGTACAGCCAGTTCTGCCGGTATTACCACGATTACCGCGGCCGGCTCGCCCGCTCGATGCGCCAGGTGCATCGTGCTGGGGAGAAGGTGTTCGTCGACTATAGCGGCGATACGGTCGCCGTGATCGACCCCAATAGCGGTGAGGTCCTCACCGCCGAGATCTTCGTCGCCACGCTCGGCGCATCGAAGTACGCGTACGCCGAGGCAACCTGGACGCAGACGCTGCCCGACTGGATCGGTTCGAACATCCGCATGCTGGAGTTCTTCGGGGCGGTGCCGGCGCTGTGGGTGCCCGACAACCTGAAAGCGGCGATCCGGCTGGCATGTCGTTATGAGCCCGAAGCCACCTCGACGTACCACGACTGCGCCAGCCACTATGGCGCCGCCATCCTGCCGGCGCGGCCTTATCAGGCGAAGGATAAAGCGCCGGTCGAGATGAGCGTGCTGGTCGTGCAGCGCTGGATCCTCGCACGGCTTCGCAACCGTCAGTTCTTCTCGCTGCGGGAGTTGAACGTCGCGATCGCGGACCTGCTGACGGACCTCAATCGCCGACCGTTCAAGAAACTGCCCGGCAGCCGACTCACAGCGTTCGAGTCGATCGATAAGCCTGCGATGAAACCGCTGCCGCCGACGCGGTACGAATACGCGGAGTGGTCCAAGGCGAAAGTCGGCATCGATTATCACGTCGAAGTGGATCGGCATTACTACAGCGTGCCGCACGCGCTGGTCGGCGAGTACGTGATGGCGCGGCGCACGGATACGACTGTCGAATGCTTCTTCAAGGGCCGCCGCGTCGCCGCTCACGTGCGCAGCTACCTCAAGGGCAGGCATACGACGTTGCCCGAGCATATGCCGAGCGCGCACCGCAAGCACATGAAGTGGACGCCGGCAAGGCTCTTGAACTGGGGCCAGAACATCGGCGCCGGCACGCGCGCCGTCGTGCAGTGGCAGCTCGAGAACCGACCCCACCCGGAACAAGGCTACCGAGCATGCCTTGGTCTGCTGAACCTCGCCAAAGACTACGGCGAGGATCGTCTGGAAGCGGCGTGCCGCCGCGCCCTGACCATCGGCGCTCCGCATCGCAAAAGCATCATCGCGATCCTCAAGGCCAAGCTCGACCAGCATCCGGACCTCTTTCCCGCAGCCGACACGGCGGCTGCCACGGCCTCACGCACGCACGGCAACGTGCGCGGCGCCGATTACTTCCGTGACTCGACGACTAGCAACGAAACCACCACCACTGACGAAGGAGACGATGACTCATGCTTATCCAACCCACGCTCGATACACTGAACCGCCTGAAGCTGCACGGCATGGCGCTCGCGCTGTCCGAGCAAATGACGACCAACGCCGCCCAAGGCCTCGCGTTCGAGGAGCGGCTCGCGCTACTGCTCGAGCGCGAAGAGCTCAGCCGCGACAATCGCCGCATGACGCGGCTCCTGCAACTCGCGACGCTCAAATACCGCGACGCCGTGATCGAGGACCTCGATTATCGGTCGCGTACTGGCCTTGACCGATCGCAGTTGGCAAGCCTTGCGTCCTGCGACTGGATCAGGTCGAACCAGAGCGTCTTGATCCATGGGGCCACCGGCAGCGGCAAGACATACCTCGCATGTGCGCTCGCGCACCAGGCCTGCCGTCAGGGCATGAGCGCCCTGTATGTTCGCGCGCCGCGTCTGTTCGAGGAGTTCAACCTCTGTCATGCCGATGGCAGCTTCCGCAAGCGCCTCGCCGCGATCGCCAAGATCAACGTCGTCATCATCGATGACTTCGCCATCGCCCCCATCGGTCCGCGGGAGCGCAATGATCTGCTGGAACTCCTCGACGACCGCCTCGGCAACCGTGCTTGCATCGTGACCAGCCAACTCCCGGTCAACGACTGGCATGACTACATCGGCGATCCCACGCTTGCGGATGCCATCTTAGATCGGCTGGTTCACCGGGCACATCGGATCCATCTCGAGGCGAAAGAATCGCTGCGGGGGCGCGAAGCCGAGAAGCAAACGGCCAAGTCGAAAGCTCCGGCCAAGGTCTAAAGCGAATGGGGATCGGTCCCTCTCTCCGGAGCTTCTGCCGCTGACGCGGCAGACCGCGTCCGGCCTCAAAATCTTGACTGAACGTGACCGATCCGAGTAGAAAACATCACCAGCGTAGGCGCGGCGGAATCGCCGGTCACGTTCCGGCGAAACAGCCGGTCATCTTCGGCGGAATACGCACAGCGACTTTCACCGCGTGGACTTCGCGCCGGGCGCGGCGCCGAATCTCTCACATGAATTCGCACCGACCTCATGGCAAATAACGATGAGGTTGAGCGACGCGGGGCTGCGCCGGCGACAAACGAAACTGCTTTATCCCAATCATCGACCCCCTCCTTAATTCACCGGAGCCACGCCCCGCGATCGCTCGAACCGATTGTTAGGTTCAGGAAGGAGGGGCCTCTGGTGAACTCAGGGGCAACGATAGGCCACGCCGTTGAGAATAGTCCCAAGAGCCTCGCTCGTTACCAAGAATGTGTTTCCACCAAGTCCGACGGTCAAGTTGCGAGGATCTTCGAGTTTTTTCGCGTCTGGCAATACGTTTCCAACGGCGGTGCAGGCCGCGACGTCCGCAGGGCTCCGAACAATTCTCACCTGAGCGGCGCCAGGCGCTAGAGTGGTAGTGACGCAGGCGGCGATCAGTGTTGCGGTCGCGAGGAGATAGAATGGTCGCGCAAACATTTGTCTCTTCCCCCTAATTTACGCAAAGCACTAAATATTACCAAAGCGCGGACTTCGCGCGTACCTAACGATGAGGTTGAGCGACGCGAGGCTGCGTTGCCGACCAACGAAGCTGATTCATCCCGAACATCGACTCCCTCCTTGCCCAACGAAGATGTGCCCCGCGATCGCTCGAACCGATTGTTAGACGTCATCGAAACTTCCACCAAGGTTTCTTCAGGTGCCGAGATGCGGGGTAGAAAATGCGCTCAGCCTGAGGGTCGTATAGTGCCAGTCCGTACTTTTTTGCGAGCTCCCTCAAGAGACCACCAACATAGTCGGCTCGGGACCAAACGCAACAGATAATCAGATGCCCGGGCGATCGATCGAACGCAATGCTCCAGGGGCAAAATTCTTTATCGTCAATACGAGCCTCTGGAACGTCGTCAATCTCAGGGTGCTTGGCAGTGAGTTCGGAGTAGAAGGCGTCGACGCTAGAACTTGGAGTGACCTCGGACACATGCCCTTCGCAAAGGCGATGGTAGAGAGCCCCTGCCTCCTCGTCACTGAGCCGTCGGTGCGGGAACCACAATGCGTGATCGCAGCTCATGGCGTCTAACGATGAGTTTGAGCGACGCGGGGTTGCGTTGCCGCACAACGAAGCTGATTTATCGAAATCATCGACCCTCTCCTTGGTCCACCGAGGACGCCGCCCCGTGATCGCTCGAACCGATTGTTAGAGCCTCGCACTACTACGCGACATCCAGAAGTGCTGTAGGATTCCGATGCGCTACCAAGAGTAAGGTGCGTGCGGCTCCGGACGGCGCTCGTCGACCTTGTTCCCAGTCCTGAAGGGTACGAACTGAAACTCCCAGCAGAGCTGCGAATCGCGATTGGGATAGGCCGGTTTTTTCCCGAACGAGAGACACACTAGGCACGTTAATTACACGGCCACAGTCGCCACGCTTGAGTTCCCGCAGACCATCGAGGATTTCACGACCTACGTTTCGTTTTGCTTTAGCCATCTTCAACTTCCTTACGAATCTGCCTTAGGACATGTGCTGGAATGTTTTCCGAAACGTTTTTTGGATACATGGTTAGCATCCAGATGACACCGTGAGTTCTCCTCACAAAATAAATGACACGATGCCCGCCGCGTTTACCGCGACCTTGTGCCGCCCACCGAATCTTACGGATGCCGCCAGAACCAGGAATGACCGGACCAGCTTGAGGATCCCTCATAAATATTCTTGGAGCGCACCGTATTCCTCGTCGGTCAGATACTCCAGCACCAGCTTCGTAAACAGCCGTGTTTCGATGAAACTGAACATTGACAGAGTATACGGCCTCGCCGTATAGCGTCAAGGTGCCCTAAATCGGAGCTGTCTGGGGCTCTAACGATGAGGTTGAGCGACGCGGGGTCGCGCCCACATCAATCGAAGCTGATTTATCCAGATCATCGATTCTTTCCTTGGCTCACCGAAGACGCTACCCCGCGATCGCTCGAACCGAATGTTAGACCGGGTTGGCACGACTGACTCCTATACGTGTATAGCCGTTGAGCGCTCCCGTCACGAGACCGGGAAATAGATTTGCCGCTGAGAATGGCTCTCCGAACGTCGAGGGATAGACGAAGTACAGCAACAAGCATTCCAGGTAGAACACAGTGATGCCGCACGCTGTACCCGCCAGTAAAGAGAATGTGTAGCCGGGCCTGCGGGTTGAGTACTTCCAGACCACATACGCAGAAGTTGCCGCGACAGGCGCGAGCGCCAACGAGAAGAGCACGCAGCCCAATAGCCACGCGGCTATCGACGGAAAAATCCTCGCTGCCCAATACATAACTGCCAACCCGGCCGGGATACCCAGTATTGCACCGCGCGCAGCTACTTTAGTACCTTCGGTCATATGGAGGGGTCTAACGATGAGGTTGTGCGACGCGGGGCAGCGTCGGCATAGAGCGAAGACCGTTTATCCATTCGACCCACTCCTTGGCTCACCGAAGACGCGACCCCGCGATCGCTCGAACCGATTGTTAGCTACCATTTACCTCAGCGGTCAGGCTCATCTGAATTTCACCGATGGTCAATGAAGCCGGTTGACCCAATTGGACCACCATTGCCGGCGAAATCGCGCCGTAGGCGGTGTGCAGGGCCGTCGCAACCTTAACGGTACCTGAGGTTGCCGGCGTAACGGTCACAGTTAATCGATATCCGTCGTCGCCAGTTACTTCCACCGCAGCCGGCACACCTTCCCGCACAACAATTACCGGCGCGGCAAACTGGTGTCCCTTATGCGACAGGTGCGCCGAAATTCGATATGCAGCGGCGGTGGCGTCGCTGACGGAACTGGCGAGGAGCCCAAGTGCGATAAATGAAAACGCGAATCCCTGGATAGACAGGAGAGGTCTCCTAATGGTGGCTAACGATGAGGTTGAGCGACGCGGGGTCGCGTTGCCGGCCAACAAAGCTGATTTATACAAATCATCGACCCTCTCCTTGGCCCACCGAAGATGCACCCCGCGATCGCTCGAACCGATTGTTAGACCCTGAACCACCGATTCGTGACAGCCCGGCAATAAGTAGTTGAAAACGTGTGGCCATCTTTATCTACGGCGCAGTTTGAAATCGCCCAATCCTCGCGGCAAGATCATCAGCTATTTCATTTCGCCCGCCCCAAGGATGAGAGACCTTAGGGAAAAACTCAAGCTTGTCTCCGAGCACGCCTGGGACTCGAAGTTGCAAAACAATTCTAGTTGCGTTGAGCTGATGGGTAACGTCAATACCCACCACGTCAGCAAGCAATCGCACAATCAGAAAGGCGCCGCCGTCCAAGACATCGTCAGCGAGGCACCGAATATCTCGCCTAAGAAAGTAAATGAGAAAACAGGCCAGAACGGTTAAAGCAAAGCCATAAGACACCAATTCCGTGGCTGTGCGGGGCATCTTTTTCGCAAACGTCCAAATAGCTACGCCGACGAATGTCAAAATCGGGAGCAACCATTTTGCAAGATACATGTGGCGCGCGGAAAGCTGCGGCATCGGCGTGTCATCCATGGGTCTAACGATCAGGTTGAGCGACGCGGGGGCGCGTTGTCAACAAACGAAGCTCATTTATCCACATCGTCGACTCCCTCCATGGCCCATAGAAGCTGCACCCGCCGATCGCTCAAACCGATTGTTAGAGGGCACCTGTCCACGCCCTGAAGAACACTGCCACGCTGAGAATGAAAAGCCACGCAATAGTGAACCAGTACCCGACGGGGTGTTCCTCTTTTCGCACCGTCAGAGACCAGAAATGTATGGGGAACTCCGCGCTGCCGGAGCGAAGGGCAAATACGATAAACATGAGAAATCCCACCCCCGCGGCAACAAAAAACGCTCGGGCATGGTGTTCGATGAATCCCATCTAACGATCAGGTTGAGCGACGCGGGGTTGCGCCGACATCCAACGAAGCTGATTTATCCCAATCATCGACTCCCTCCTTGGCTGAACGAAGATGCTACCTCGCGATCGTTCGAACCGATTGTTAGGAGCCAAGAACCAGCTGGCGCTGATCTGCTCCGGGTGAGCCATATCGTAGCGTAATGCGAGCGCCTCGCATGAACGAACACCCCTCCAATACGAGCTTTACTGCTTCAAAGAGACGATCGGCATCCGGACCGTACATGTACAGCGTGCCGTCGCTGCCGTCTGTGGCAACCTCATTGCCGTCCAGCTCACCGACCTTCGCCGCGTCAATGGCGGCCTCCAATTTCTTTTCGAGATCAAAGAGGGGTGTAAGGTCAGTAGAGCCTATGTAGTCGAAGTTCACGAGGACGGCATGATCGACCTGCTTTGGTGGAGGCGTAGACTTTTTTCCAAACAATTTCGCGAACACGCTCATTCTTGGATCCTAACGATGAGGTTGAGCGACGCGGGGTTGCGCCCGCGACCAACGGAGCTGATTTATCCTAATCATCGACCCCACTCCTTGGCTCACCGAAGATACGCCCCGCAATCGCTCGAACCGATTGTTAGAGTCTCGCGGTGACAAGAAACGAAGCCACACGACTAGCGCGACCCCGGCGGAACACGTCTACGATGAACAATAGCGGCCACAGTCAGTAGAACAGCAACCGAAAACACACAATATCGCACCCACGCGCTCTGTTGCTGCGACAGCATGTTGAACCACGTAAATTCGTGCCCTAAATCCCGAGTGCCCAGCTCACAGATCAAGGCTAAACCGACCGCGCCAAAAGCGAACCAAATATACGGATTGCGTCGCATGAGGACCTCGAGAATATTGACAACGGCAATCGGACTCTAACGATGAGGTTGAGCGACGCGGGGCTGCGAAGTTAAACGAAGGTAGTTTATCCAAATCATCGACCCTCTCCTTGGCTCATCGAAGATGCGACCCCGCGATCGCTCGAACCGATTGTTAGATGCCTGACGCCCGTCTAAACGGAATGAGGATAATCGCGCAAATCCCGACGCCCGTGTACAGGGCTACAAAGAAATAGCCGAGAGCAAAGGAATGCTTGTGCGGAGACGCCGCGATAGCACGCTTGAAGATGGGGACAAATGGTATTGGTGTCGCAATGCCGGAGACCATCAATAGTCCGAGCGCCGTCGGCCGAACACAATTGTCCACGCCTGGCCACTGGAGCGATGGGGTCGACAGCACAACGTAAGTCGCCGCCATGAAGCCTGCCAAGAGCGCCCCTAAAACGAGAAATAGCCTGCTGACGTCCATTAGCATCTAACGATGAGGTTGAGCGACGACGCGGGGTTGCGTCGACGTCAAACGAAGCCGATTTATCCACATCATCGATCCTTTCCTTGGCCCAACGAAGACGTCGCCCCGCGATCGCTCGAACCGATTGTTAGGCTTCAGCGTGAGCCACAAAACGCCACCCAAGCCTGCATGCTACGTCAGTGGCTATCTCGATGACGCGAGATTTCGCGGCTGCCTCTGACCAAACTACTAGGCGAGTTGAGTCATCCATAGCCCAGTGGATGGAGCCCACTTGGACGTTCTCAACGAACACGCCAGCATGGTCTGGATGGGGTTTGAAAGTCATTGGCGCCTTCGTAAAGGGATTGATACCCTGTGTAGGCTCGCGAAGCGCGAGCGCCGAATGCGCCCCAATTAGCGCGATCCATTCGCCTTTTCCCGTCACCGCACCAGGCGCGGGTTCAATAGTACCGACAAAATCAGCAGCCACGCGGATTGATGCCTAACGATGAGGTTGAGCGACGCGGGGCTTCACCCGCGTCAAACGAAGGCACTTTATCCCAATCATCGACTTCCCTCCTTGGCTCACCGAAGACGCGCCCCGCGATCGCTCGAACCGATTGTTAGGTTTGCCCCTGCGGTCGCCTCAATCGTACTGCAACAACATAGCAACAGAACACTGCAATGCCCGATAGAAAGAGACCGGGCAACAGGGAGAGTGCGACGTTGCGCGGAGGCCACGCACGATAGAAGCCACCGGCGACGGCGAGCCAAGTGTAGTAAAGCCATGTGCTGACAAAAAACAGTGCAAGAATAAAAACCAACGCTCGAGACCAGGGTTGGCGAAAGGCGACACCCGCAGCAGCGACGATGGATGCTGCCGGGCCAATGGCGGAGACCAAGGCATGCGCACGCCAACAAGCTATCAGACCCCACAAGCCATAGCCGCCGAGGAAAATTACTGTTGCCCAAATTTGTAAGGCGGCGACGCGACTTGGCACGATGGGGCGATACCTAACGATTAGGATGAACGACGCGCGGCGGCGGTGTCGTCAATCGAAGCTGCTTGATCCTCATCCTCAACAAGATAGACCGCAGCGGGCGCGATGGGCGCCACCAGAAACGCCAATACCAAGCAGTTACGCTGAGACATGCGACTTCCGCTAACGATGAGGTTGAGCGACGCGGGGTTGCGCTGACTTCAAACGAAGATGATTTATCCAGATCATCGACCCACTCCTTGGCTTACCGAAGACGCGCCCCGCGATCGCTCGAACCGATTGTTAGGCGCCGGGCGGCCGTCGGCAAGAACTACTCATCGAAATACCCTTCACCGGTGGGGAAGTAAAAATCATAATCTTTACTGAGGCGTCTGAGTATCGGTTCGACGTCTGCTGCCAGTTGCAGCGCCTGCAATGTGTCGGCCCCATACGTATCACTCAAGCTGCCGGCAGCAATGCCGTCGAACTCAACGCGACAACTCGCGGTTTCCTGATCAGGACGGTACAACGGCGATTCGGGTGGCACTGGCACCGGCGCGTAAACTCGAATTGCAAGCGGACGGCGCAGCGATTGGCCTTTGAGCGAGAAAAGGAGATTGCGCTGAGCTATTACGGTGGTCATTGAGGCGACGCGAACGGCACCTAACGATGAGGTTGAGCGACGCGGGGCTGCGACGACGACCAACGAAGCTGCTTTATCTTAATCATCGACCCCTCCATGGCTCACCGAAGACGCCGCCCCCGCGATCGCTCGAACCGATTGTTAGACATCGCTTGAGGCGACGACGGAAAGCACGCGCACCCGATACCCAAGTGTACCTGGCGAATGCGCCGCGACCGTGTCCGAAAATTCATCAGCCACTGCGGCACCGTCCTCGTCGTAGTCGTTATCTACGACCCAGATCAGAGCGCTACCTTCCCAACCACAGTTAACAATATGGTGCCACGTCCGTTTGGAGAATTCGCGTTGAACATCGGCAAGAGCGTCCGGCCACGCATGCGGCGGGATTCCCTCGCAAGCTACGCTTACACGGAACACGGTGTCTAACGATTTATTCGATGACCAGAACGACCGCAGAAATACGTCAAACGCGGGAGATATCGTGCTGGCTCTTCGGGCATCTTCCTGATTTCCTTGGTCTCGGATTGCGGTGGTGTCGCGTAGCACGCCGGGGAATAATTATATGCCGGGACGCCGTGGTTTGTTCGAAGTTGCGCGGGAGCGTATTCGCACTCGACATCTCGCATATCGAACCGAGCAGGCTTATCTGCAATGGATGCGGAGGTATGTCGAATATCACGGCCGCCGGCATCCGCGCGAGATGGGGGCATTGGAGGTGGGCTGGCTGGAGAACGTGACGCGTGCGGTTCGGCCGAAACGACTGCCGGTGGTGCTGAGTCGGGATGAGGTGCGATTGGTGCTGTCGCATCTCGAGGGTACGTGTTGGCTGATCGCGAGCTTGCTGTATGG
>Ga0209611_10011262_pt1 | contig 12947 bp, 10 predicted proteins | sample S1TSphgellanicum_3_FD_187693 | JGI IMG/M metagenome (GOLD analysis project Ga0209611, IMG submission 187693) | Host-associated microbial communities from peat moss isolated from Minnesota, USA - S1T2_Fc - Sphagnum magellanicum MG (SPAdes) (version 2) | ecosystem: Host-associated > Plants > Peat... | reverse complement strand
CAGTTCCTCGAGCGCGGCGGACGTTTCGTCGTGCCTTTCCCCGGCCTTCGGGTCGTTGACCTGCAATCGGCGGCCCGTCCGGAGTCTGCCGAGGCGCCCGGCGTGACTACTTGAGCCCGACCAACTGCATAGTCTTGATGTTATAGTAACGCGGGTCGCTCATCGGTTCGGGGATGAGCCCGCCGCTGAAGGCACCGCAAAGCTCGCGGACGCCGTACGCGATATCGTTCTTTGCCTCGAAGCCGAGTTCGCGCTTGATCAGGCTCGAGTCGATCCGGTACGAGCGGTGGTCGTTCGTCGGTTCCACGCGGATTTTTACGTCGGGACCCACCACGCCGCGAACGGCGTCGGCGATCTCGGAGATCGTCTGGTTGTAGTACCCGGCATTGAAAACTTTTCCGTCGACTTTCTCGGCGGCTAGCGTCATCGTCTGGAGGTACAGGTCAACCATATCCTCGATGTGAATGTTGGGGCGAACCTGTGCACCGCCGAACACGCGGATTACGCGATTGTTAACCGCATGATTGGTCAAAATGTTTACCGACAAATCGAGCCGCAAGCGGGGCGCGTAGCCGAAGACGGTCGCCGGCCGGAGCACGAGTACCTCGAATCCCGGTTCTCGCGCCTCCATAAGGACTTCCTCGCACATCGCTTTGTACTTCGAGTAATCCGTCAGCGGCTCGAGGCTGAGTTCCTCGGTGACGCGTTCCTCTTTTTTTACGCCGTAGACGCTCGACGACGACGCGTAGACGAACCGCGACACGCCGGCTTCCTTGGCAGCCTGGACGAGGCCGGGAAAGCAATCGTAATTTATCGATCGTCCGACTTCGGGGTCGAGCTCAAAGCTCGGATCGTTCGAAATGCATGCGAGGTGGATCACGGCGTCGATGTCGCGCATCGCGTGGGCAACCGCGACGGGATCTCGCAGGTCGCCCCGAACTTCACTGAGGCGAGCGTGTCCCCGTACGTTTGCCAGCGCTTGTTCGCCGTACAGGTAGAGGTCGAGGACAGTCACGCCGTGGCCCGCCTCCAACAGCTTCGGAACGAGGCGTGATCCCACGTAACCGGCTCCGCCGGTTACCAATACGTTGCCCCTAGTACCGTCCCTCATTTTCCTCCGTGTTACTTCAACAACGAGTCGATGAACTTGAAGGTCGCCACGCGATCGACCGCCTGGCGATTCCCGACGATTTGTGACGCCAGCGCTCCCACAACGTTCGAGACAAACGTAATCATGCTTCCAGGAAGCCCCGCCGCGGCCATCAACGCCGTCCAGGAAAGCACCGCGTCTCCCGCACCGACACGATCCACCGCGCTCCTCGCGAACGCCGGGCCGCGGCACCATCCTTCGCTCGCGCGGTAGAACACCGTGCCGGACTTACCCCGGGTAACCAAAGTGTTCTGGACTTGCAACCGGTTCGAAAGCGCCACGATGAGCGGTTCGAGCGGGCCCACTCTCGTGCGCGCGTCGGCTCGAAGCTCGCCTTCATTCGTGCACAGGAAATCGGCCCGCGAGTACCTCGAGATCGTGTGAAGTCCGACATTTGCGGCGTTTTGCTGGGTGTTGACGGCCAGAAACTTCGCGTTCTTCTCAAGCGCGTCGATGGCGCCGTGCGTGAGGATTCCGTGCCCATAGTCCGCGACGATCACGAGATCGTAGTCACCGGCCATTCGGTCCAACTCAGTTGCGAAGCGTTCGTCGTCTCCGGCCGTCAACAACTCGTCGTTGAACACGTATACTTCGAAGAGCTTCGAGAGAAGGTACGACTCCACGTACCGCCGCTTCACGATCGTCGAGGACTCCGCTTTGTAAAAAAAGGTCGGCTTCACGTTCGGTGCGAGCCGATCGCGGACAAACGCCTCCCGCGAATCCCGTGTGCCAAGGAATGTGGTCAAATGAACTTCGTCCACGAGAGCGGCAGCGTGATTGGCGATGGCCAGCGATCCACCGGCAAACTGCTCCTGAGACACGTAGCGCATCGCAAGAACCGGGTCCTTCGCTGATTTTCCCATCTGCTCGACGTAGACATATTCGTCGACGATCGCTTCGCCGACGACTAATACGCGGAGCTTCCGCAGCTTGTCCAGCGCGGCATGAACGTCGTGGGCCCCGAATTCGAGACGCAGGTTGGCAAGGTACTCGTCGACTTCCTTCGGGAAAGAAGACATATAGCGATTGATGAGGGTAGAGCTGGAGAACGTGATTTCCTCCGTGTAATAAATCCGGCCTCCAGCTTTCTCAATCGCCGCGGCTTCTTCTGTGATCTTCCGCGTGACGTCCGCCTCGTGACTCCTATAGTCAGGGCCCTTCGCATACACGTCGGGCGCGACTAAGGCAAGCATCTCCACGGCGGTGGGCCAGCGGTTCAGTGCGACGTAGTCGATCATCTCGACGGCCGCCAGCATCTGCGCCCGAAGGTTCTCTGTGAAAGCGGGGCGATTTACGCCCTTGTTGACGTAGTGGTCCGGCGTTAACGTCACGACGAGCAAGTCGCCCTGCGTCTTCGCCTCCTCGAAGTGCTTCACGTGTCCGAAGTGGAGCAGATCGAAGACGCCATGGCAGAGCACGACCTTCTTCCCGCGTTGCTTCGCCTCGGCGACTCGTTTCGCGAGTTCTTCGAGCGTGAGGATTTTATCCGCTAGCCGCCGCCGATTGCCTGCCCGCATTACGTTGGAACCCACGCCAGCTGGTCGAACCACGTTTTCGTTGCTCGAGCGATCGACAGCTGATCCCAAACGGGGGCGGTTCGCCAGTACTCGATGTCTCTCAAGACAGTTTCGACGCCCCGCTCAAATGAGACTTCCGGCCGCCAGCCCAGCAGCTCCGTTGCTCTACGGGTATCCGCGTTCGTCGAATCGGGCTCCCCAGGCCGTTTAGGCACGTGAACGACGTCGCCCCCGATCAGGTCCACGAGCCGATTCACCGTCTGCGGTTGACCCGTCCCAATATTCAACACGACGGTGTCGAGGTCAGACTCGCCGGCCATCAAAAAGGCTCGTGCAACGTCTGACACATAGGTAAAGTCGCGTGACTGCGTACCATCGCCCACGACGGTCAACGGCTTGCCTGCGAGCTTCTGCGCGAGGAAGACGCCAAATACACTCCCGTAGGTGCCTGAGGTCCGGGAGCGGAGGCCAAACACATTGAAGAGCCGCAATGACACGGTCGGGATACGGTACACTTTGGCCCAATGAAGCGCGATCTGCTCGCCAAGATACTTGGTCAATGCATACGGATATTGCGGCCGGATCTCGGCCTCTTCCGAAGTCGGGTACGCATCGGGTATCCCGTAACAAGACGACGAAGCCGCGTAGACGACCCGGCGAACGCCGGCGGATCGCGCGGCCTCCATTACGCTCGCCGTCCCGTCCACGTTGGCGCGGAAATATTCCATCGGACGCTCGATCGACGGGACGATGTCGGCTAGACCAGCGAGGTGGAAAACGACATCAACGCCTCGGAAGATCTCGGTCAAACGACCCGTCTCGTTCACATCGCAGCGCTCGACCCGGACGTTTCGGGAAACCTCCTTGAGATTCTCTTCACGCCCCGTCGCGAAATTGTCCACAACGATCGCATCGATGCCACGCGACTCAAGGGCGCCGACCAGATGACTTCCAATGAAGCCGGCTCCCCCCGTAACGACCCCTCTTGTCATTTCAGGCACTTACCGATGCAGCTTCGAAAGCGATCGCGTCGCGAAGCGCCAGTGCGATCGCGTGGTTGAGAATCAAATGCCCATCCTCTTGCTGGCAGATGCTCTTAGACGGGACCGTCACAGCCAATTCGGCCGACTTATGGAGACGGCTTCCCGGCTCCCCACACAAGCCGATGGTGACCGCGCCAACGCCGTTTGCATACTGCACTGCCCGAACGACGTTTTCGGAGTTTCCCGAACCGGAAATCGCGATCAGCACGTCGTGTGGCAGCAGCAGATTCCGGAGCTGCTCCACGAAGACCTCGAAGTAGCTTATATCATTCGACACCGCCGTCATGTATGGAACATTGTCCGTGAGCGCCACGGCGCGGACTCGCTTCTTGCCTTCAACGATCGTCATCTTGCTGAGATCGTTCATCATGTGAGACGCCGTCGATGCGCTGCCGCCATTACCGATCACGAAAATCGTTCGCCCGTCCCGCCAGGCATCGAGCAAGCGCTCGACGATCGCCCACGTGTCGTCGCGTGAGATTTCTCGGACGACCTGCTCCATCTCATCCAAGTAAGCGAACACTTGATCTGAAATCATCCTCGGTTTAATCAACGGCTTGTCTTCACAGCCTCCCGCACCAAGATTCGGGCTGGCGAACCGACATTGAAACCAATGGTCGCCATAGGTTGCGCTACGTTCCGGCACCATGGCTAATCACCTGCCCGTCGTTATTACTCCATCACCAGCTAACGCTTGACCGCTTATGACTTTACACTTTGTACAAGCAGGCGAGCTCTACACAGAGCTTATCGCGCACAACAAGTCGACTTGCAAAGGCGCTCTTCGTAATTACGTACACTCATTCGAAGAATATAAAGCCATAGTCACCCGTGTAGCCGATCTTCTGATACAGCCACTCCCAGTCGTCGGTCGAGTAGAAGCTCCGGCATGTCAGTTGCCAATACAGCAGATTTGCTTTCTCTCTTTGATTGCGGTATGACTCGACCATAAGATACTTGTGACGCCGCCCCACGCGCTCGAGCTCGCTGACTCCCGACCACAACTCTTCGATGCCCAGGTTGTGAAACGTTCCCAGCGTTATGATCAAATCGAACGATTTATCTTCATAGGGCAGCTTCGCCGCATGGCCAAGCTGAAGGAAAGGCCGGACTTCCTCCTTCGAATTCTCGATTCCGTACGCTGAAATGTCGATGCCAGCAACGGAAATTCCGGGAACGACTTGAGTGAGTTCGTGGAGCAAGAACCCCTTGCCGCAGCCGACATCAAGAACTCGCATACCGGGCTTTAGGCCGTAGTGGTCGGCCATGCGCTGCGCAATCGGACGCCATCGTCCATCATACTTGTAGCCGCCATAGCCATATTGTCTCGCACCGTCCCAGTACTCTTCGCCGTATCGACAGGCCACCTCGGCTGAATCGGCTTTGTCAAATTCCACGACGCGGGCGACGTAATCTCGTTTGGTGGAAGAGTGCAAATTTTGAGTGAAGTCTATGCGCTCCCCGAGCCTTATATCAGATCGTATCATTGGTCGTCCTTCCCCAGCCTGACTACCGCATCTTTTATTTCGGTATGAAACATGATACCGCAATAATTGATCTTAGCGGGACCGACTTTCGACGCTCGGCAGCATTGCAGAAAGGCGTCGAATTCGAAAGCCGTACCCTAAGACGCAGGAACGACTAAGTTTCAACTATCGCTGGCACACTTCTCAGTGGAGACCACCTCACGGACCGTAAAGCCTTGAGGATGCGAGAGATCGCCGACGCAACGTCCACCTATGCAGTTCCGCCTTACCCGTTCGCCGACCGCTGCGGGACGAATTTTGGCAGCCGCGAAGGGCTCTTTAGGTATATTCCAACACGATTATCACCGCCGCGCTGCATGCTGTATCGCGCTCGAGTACCCTCGTCTCTACAAACCGACCTACAGCTTGCTCGTGGATCTTGCAATTATCTACGCGACTCGAAAACGGCCCGAGTACAGATTGTCATCATGACTGCCGAGGGAGAATCCGACCGTGACTCTTGCCCCGATTGCGCTATCGTGTCTTATCCTCATCTGCTGGGCCACAATCGGATTATGCATCACGCGTTTGCTCGGCCGTGGAATGTATCCGGCTCAGAACCTGCTACTTGCGCCATCCGCCGGACTGTCTGTTCTCATATTGCTCGCCACGCTACTGAATCGCTTGGGCCTGCCAGCCGGCGCCTTTGGCATCCCCTTGATTGGCCTGGCTTTTCTCATTAGTTTCTCGTATCTCGTATACCGGCGCCCCGCAGTTCGCTTTGCAGACCTTATTTGGTGGGGTTGCTCTTTCGTAATCGTACTTGCTTTAATTAGCTGGCCATCTATCATTGACGGCTTTGACTGGATTAGTTTTGGCAATGGCGACATGGTGGCGTATGTCATCGGCGCCAACCATTTCTACGCTCATAGTCTTTACCAGCTTCCACTCTTGGGTGACTTGCTTGGCGAGCGGGACCCCACCTGGGATCACACATTTATCTACGCCCTTGGAGAAGTCCGCTGGGCCAGCCAGTTGATGATCGCCATGGTCATGAGCGTAACAACCCTCAAGGCCGCTCAGGTATACATGCCGCTTCAGATCTCGTTCCATGTTCTGGTAGCAACTTCAGCCGCAGCTCTCATCTACACGAACAGTAGTCGACGCTACGTAAGCATCCTGACCTTCCTCGTCGTCGGGACGGCGTCAAACCTCGCGCAAGGAACCTTTAACCAGCTCATGCCCCAAGATTTCGGTATTGTCGCTCTTCTCGGCTCGATCGCAATTCTACTTCAACCCTACCAAAGAAACGCATTACTCCGCCAAGCCATACTTGGGGCACTGTATGTCGCAACGCTGCTCACCGCTTATCCTGAATTATTCCCCTTCCTCATCGTTTCAGTGCTATTTTACGCAGCCGCCTCGATCATCAAACGGCGCGACGTGTTGCGAACGTGGTTGCTGCGCCTCGGCCTCTTGTCACTTCTATGTGTCCTATTTACGAACTTCACACTCGTGGGTGCCTTCCATCTCTTGATCTGGGAAGCTCACGTAGGAAGCGCTCCAGTATTGGCAAGTGCTGAGCTCTTCCCGTACTATCTTACTCCCGCTGGGCTTGCATTGGGCTGGGGTCTTGTCCCCTATGGTGGCGTGAGTGGGAGCTCGACTTTCGAGCAATTTCTTATTGTGATCGGAATTATATTAACCGGTGGCGCACTCGCCCTGGCTGCTCGCGGGATCTATCTGCTCGAGGCAGTTTCTTTTCCAGCGTTGGTCATGCTGGCGATCTTCGTCGATTTGTACCATGGAAAGACCGGTTTCGGCCTATTCAAGTTAGCGATGTACTCTCAAGCATTCGTATTGACATCCACGATCGTCGCCGTATGGCGTATCATCGAACCTCACCTCGCGAGGATTCCCCGACGAGAATCATGGTTAGAGAAGACTGCGATCATGTTTGTCGCTCTCCTCGCACTTTGCTTTATTGCGCGAAACTGCGACGTCACCTATTGGTATGGGATAGCGAGTCTCGGACAAGGGGTCGTCCTAAGCGAAATGCCGGGATGGAGTGAAAATCGGGTTGTAACACAGCTTAGTAACATCCAAGGCACGGCAGCCGGGCCAATCGTTTCCGACGCATTCGATCGAAACGTAGCGATGTTCGAGGTTGCGTATTCGGAGCAGTCACCACTCCTATTCTTCTCACCGCACTTCGTCGGCCCATATCCCCTAGACGGAGACTTCAATCTTACGCCACCGTGGTCAGATTTTCTATGGGACGGGGAATTCCGGCGATCGCTCGCGAGGGATGTTTCTCAACACAACCAATTTTACGAGGCTGAAGCTTCCATTCCCGACGGGCAGCGTAGTGTGCTTGACACCCTCGTGATCGATCCGCGTCTCGCCTGGGTGCTCCGTCATAATTCAGATGCGTGGCTCCTCAAGTCAGCTAATCCGGCACTGCTAAACCGGTGGGGCAATACTCAAGTGGCGACGCGGATTTCATTGGTGCGACTTCGGGAGGTCACAAACTATCTCGTGTACGCATCTTCGACCCGGGGCGGCTATAACGAGAATACGAACAAGCGGATGATATGGACATATCAGCCTGACGCAATTCAGGATGGTTATATGCAGGCCATTGGCCGTTATTTGTTGTTCGCTGTGATTAACCCGCGTGGGCGACTTCGATTCGAGATAAACTTTACGAGCACATTTCAAGGTCTCGGTCGTAATTCGATCCCTGCAATTTCGGTCATAGGGCAAAAGCGCGTGTGGCTCCGCCCGGTTGGTGATGGGTCCGCCAGACTATTTTCCCAGCCGGTGAACCCAATAACGGTAGATGGAGTGAGTTTCTTGCAGCTGGATATGGGACGGGACGGCCGTCAATTTCCGTTTCATCGCATCGGCATCATGAGATTGTTCGGTGCCGACATTAATTTCGACTATCGAAGAGCGGTCGGCTTCATACGCGATATCACTCTAGTCCCCGAGGGGCGCTACGATTCACTCAATGCACCGGAGGAAGTACAGAACGTTAAGACCGATCTCCAAAATGCGAACCTTGAGTATTCCGGTTTATACGAGGATGGATGGATGGCGCACGACGCTCGCATGTGGCTGAAGGAACCGCGGCGCGCGTGCAACGTAGTCTTGCAGGCCCTCGTACCTGAGCAGGAGGCGTCGACGAATTCTACGGTGAGTGTCACGCTAGACGGAAGCGTAATCTATTCAAAAGGCGCCCTCGGCGGAGAAATGGACGTTCGCGTTCCAATTGCTTGTGATGGCCGGCGCCATAAAGTCGATGTAACTTCGTCGGCGACTTTCAATCTACCAGGGGGCGATGGGAGACCGGCGTCCCTCCTGCTCAAGAAGGTAGGGTTTGAGTGACTTCCGCAGGCATGTCGCCGCCGGCACGCTTGGCGCGCCACAATACGTACGCGCCGCGAATGCCTGCTCCGAACGTCAGATAGCGGTGACCTAGGAACCCGAGCGGGAAGTTCAGCACTAAGGCGATGATCTTGGCGAGGAGCGGACTCACGAAAAGCAGTCGCGTCAGGAGGCTGATGAGACAGACCTGGAGAGCCATAGACAGGGCGCCCAGCGCTAAATATGTACCGATTTGCTGTGTGAGCGGTCGGTGGTGGTTACGAAAATTACAGTATTTGTTTAGCGAGAAGTGGACGACCGTCGCAACCGCAATGCTGACCGACGCTGCGAGTTCGACAAGTGCGTGAAGTCGCATAAGCATCACGAAGAGACCGATGTCGACCACTTGCGTCAAGCCGCCGATGGCTACGTACGTCAGAAACTGCCGTCGCGCGAGTGCATCGTGGCGAATTGTATTGACGAGATCCCCGAACTTAAGCGCTGCCGCGTTCATGAGGCGGCTCAGTTCGGTAAAATGGGTACCGCTCCTCGTTCGAGCCGAGCGCAACACGGCGAGCGAATATGAGCTTTCGGAAGCAGGCTCGTACCCCAGGCCACCGTATAGCAGAAGGCGGGCCGGACGAGCGCATTCAGCTACGCGGCATTCCCGTGCGCGCTCGAGCCGGGATGGCCACAGCCCGCGCAGCGTCCACCAGGCAGACGAGTATGAGAATGGCGGGCGACTTCAGGTAGTAGCGATCCGCCTGGCACCGAACCTGCTTGCCGTTTAGGAGTCGCTCGAGCCGCCTACTAAGCATTTCGTCCGTTGAGTAGCGCTCGGACATGGCACCAAACGAGATAGTACCATCCTGCAAAAGCTCCCTAAGAACGCGGATTCGAAGCGAGGTGATATTGAGGTTAATGAAAGCCCAGAAGCAGACAGCTAGAGCGACGAACGCCCCGATGGAGATAACCCAGGCCGCGATGGCATCGGGTAATTGAAGCCCAGCGCTCCCAAATCCCGTGCAGGCGATCGTGGCGAGTAGCCCTAGCGTAAAGCCCACCATGATCGAAACCCCGATCCGCGCTGTCGCATGCGATACAACTACCTGCCCGAGAGCGTCCGCTAACACACCGAAGAGCGGCGCAAGCGCAAGGATCCATGCTGCCAATTCAGCCGCCCCGTTTGATCGCTTGGGCGACGCCGAAAACGCGTGCGCCAATCTCGAAGAGATTCGCAAAGAAGCGACCCTGTCCGGAAAGCGAGAGCACGCCTCCGTCCTCAGTGAGCAGCCCCCCGGCGATCATGATGCGAAGGCGCTGTTCCAAGGGCGTGACCTGCCCGATGTGTGCCCGTAGCTCAGGTTCCGTGCGACCTACGCCTCGCGCTGATGCGAGGTAGGACACGATCATCAATGTCGGACTTTGCATTTCGAACGACGAGTATAGAATCGTGTACGCAAGCACGCACGGAACGTAAAACAAGAGGGCTCGCACGACGTCGGCGGGCGCAAGTACTGGCAGTCTCCCTAAACTGGCCATTGTAACGAACACAACGATCGGAACGACGAGGAAAAGGACGAGAAGGGCGGGCGTCTGCCTCGGCGGCAGCCAAATTCGCCAAACAAGCACCTGAGCGACGAGAGCAAGGACGAATAGGCCTAACGTTGAGAGGGACACAACCATGTGATCCTTTGGAGCCTCCGAGACCCTGTTCACGGTAGTGACTAAGTCATAGACAGGATGCAACGACCGACCTCGCCAGAGCGTACCTTCTCGAGCGCAACATTTATCTCGGCAAAGGGGAACCTATGGGTGATCAGTCGGTCCAATTCCAACTTCCCTCGTCGATATAGGGCTAGGTACCGAGGGATATCGCCGGCCGGATCGGCGTTGCCGCCCTCACAGCCCGTCAGCACTTTACCGAAGTGTAGGGGCAGGGAGTGGATCGTGATGTCTTGATCGTGTCGAGGTACGCCCACGAGAATCGTTTTTCCGGCTTTAGCCGTCAGCTCAAAACTCTGCTCAATCATGCGAACTAATCCGGTATTCTCAACGAAGACGTCGACCCCGGCCGCACCGACGATCTGGCGAAGCTCCTCGCGTAAATCTGTCTCTTGAGAGTTGATCGTGTGCGTTGCGCCAAACTTACGAGCCAGTTCGAGCTTATGGTCGTAGATGTCGATCGCAATGATTGGATCCGCGGAAACCATCGCCGCGCCTTGCACGACATTGAGGCCCACCCCGCCGCACCCCAAGACCGCCACAGACTGACCTATCTTGACGCAGGCAAGGTTATTTATCAAACCGAGAGCAGTCGTGACCGCGCACCCCATCAGGGTCGCGATCTCGAAGGGAATATCCTTGGGTATCGGGGTGAGGCGGTTTTCCGAAACGACGGCAGCCTCGGCGAAGGTCACGACCCAGCCGGAGTTCACCGTGCGACCCTCCCAGGCGTAACTGGCTGACGCCGCGTGGATACCAGGGCCCTTCCTCCAGTGCATAACGACGTGATCGCCCTCGCGGACCTGCGTCACGCCGGGCCCCGTTTTGAGAACGATGCCGGCACCCTCGTGTCCAAGGAGATGCGGTAGATATTTGTCCGGACCCTTCGCACCCGATATCTCGCCGAGTTGGGCACCGCATATTCCGCTCCGGTGAATCTCCACCAGGACTTGACCACACTCGAGTTCCGGCACATCGATCTCCGCGAGCGTCAGCGGCGCGTTGAGAGTCTCAAGAATTGCAGCTCGTGTTTTCATGAACCATACATTTGAGAGGCGCCCCATTTTCAAGCCATCGCGAAGTTCCAAGAATACGACTATAACGATATGCCGCCTTCTCGCCAGATGCCCGGCTACGACCGCCCTCGCTGCCAATCTTCGGCCCCTCCATCGGGAAACCGATAACCGTTGGCTAGAGTTACTTCGAGACATCTGGAAGCTGTCCGAGGGAGCATGCGGCCGCTGTCCATCGCGCTTGAGGGATTCATCGCGCACTCTTGTTGAATAACAGGTCTAGGTTCCAACAACGCTTGCCTGATTGACACATTCGTCTACCCCCACAAGTAGCTCCGAGTAAGGCAGTGTCTCTTGTTTGTTCTCAAGCGACTGGTAGCAGTAATCTCGAACGACTCGGCTAAGGCCATAGCCGCTCTAGTAATCTGGTGTCTCGTGTTGTTTCTGCTCGGGCTCGTTACCGCTCCAGCCGGGGCCGACGCAGTCAGCGACGACGCGAGCGTCCATACCCTCGCCGGATCCGGTACACTGGGTATACAAGATGGTTCCAGCGACGTGGCTTCGTTTCTCGTACCGACCGGGATCGCGCGCGGTGTGGACGGCACAATATATGTGTCGGACGAGGCTGCCCAACGTATTCGTTCTATCAAGGACGGCCGGGTAAGTACCGTTGCAGGTTCAGGGTTACTTGGTACCCTTGGGATGTCGGTAGTTGGCGGATTCAAGGACGGTCCGGCGCTCTCCGCACAGTTCGACCATCCTATGGGGCTTGCGATTGCACCTGACGGTAGACTATTTATCGCTGACGCAAAAAACAAGGCCGTTCGTGTACTCTATCGCGGTGTAGTCACGACGGTCATAAAAAAGGGTCTCGTTCAGCCTGAAGGTCTAGCGTTCGACAAGACCGGAACTCTTTGGATTGCGGACTATGGTGGCGGAATAAAGCGATGGGACGGTCGCGTACTGATTTCGGTGCCATTGCCGAATATGTCGGCAAAGGCGCTCGCGGTCTCTGTATCTCCCGACCCGGATACGCCTACGCTAGTCGTTTCGACGTTCGACGGAATTTACGAATATAGCTTGTCTGCCGCGAGCCATGCGCCATCGCAACCGTACACGACTAACTTTACGGGCATCATCCCGGCTCAAGGTGACTACTGGACCTTTGGGTACATTCGGCAGCTAGTTGCAATTGGCAAGCATCAGGTCATTTACAGTGACCCGGTCACGAACACTATTCGCTTCCTGCGTTTTAACGTGCTGCCCTATGCTACTCAACCATACTCCGGAATCATCGCTGGCGGAACGGACTATAAGGGTATCAACAATGCCGGATTTGCCGACGGCAAAGACGCGCGTTTCTACGCCCCTCGCGGACTTCTCATCGATGGCAGGTCAATTCTCGTCGCAGACGCTGGTAACAGGCGTATTCGCCAGTTACCGCTCCCCCATTTCCGAACGCAAGAGTATGGCTTCGAAGACGCCGAACCCTACGATGACCGGCATTTCGAAATTGCATTTGTCGGCCCATCGTATGCGTTTTGGGATAGCCACGACGACAACGACTCGGTTTGCGGCGCACTCGAACGGCGCCTAAACAATGCTCGCCTGCTTGGCAAACCCGTGCAATGCCACGCGCACCGTATCGACGAGGCTCAGCCTGC
>Ga0209611_10011260_pt1 | contig 12949 bp, 15 predicted proteins | sample S1TSphgellanicum_3_FD_187693 | JGI IMG/M metagenome (GOLD analysis project Ga0209611, IMG submission 187693) | Host-associated microbial communities from peat moss isolated from Minnesota, USA - S1T2_Fc - Sphagnum magellanicum MG (SPAdes) (version 2) | ecosystem: Host-associated > Plants > Peat... | reverse complement strand
TTGTATTGACCAAGACTACCTTTCTTTTCTTTTAGCTACTGTCCGTCTCGATTAAGGGGACGGATGAGATGTCCGTCCGGCTTGATGACGGGACGGATTTAGGGGAAGACCAGAAAAAAAATATTTAGGCCTTGGACAGCCCATAATCAATTTATTTATTTATTTTTTGTATTGACCAAGACTACCTTTTTTTTCTTTTAGTTACTGTCTGTCCCAATTAAAGGGATGGATGAAATGTCCGTCCGACTTGATGACGGGACGAATTTTGGTGAAGTTTTTTTTCTTTTAGCTATTGTCCGTCCTGATTAAGGGGATGGATGAAATGTCTGTTTGGCTAGATGATCACAAAATAATAATAAAAATAGAAAACACATAAAAATATAAAAATAAAAAAATTAAAAGTTTCTAAAAAAAACTAAAACGCAAACCAAGTTTAAAGAAACCAGGGGACTTCACAGTGGCTGAAGGTCACGGGCACCCACTAGTTGTAGGGATAATAAGAAGATTTTGTGGTGATTTTTTTGAAAGGATTACCCACCTAATCTCTGATTTTAGTCAAGGCACCTGTGCTGAGCTTGGTTCTATGTTTTTGGGTGTCTGGGAAAAAAAAACTGCAAAAAGGACAAAGACAGGCCTAGGTGCAGTTGTCGCCAGTGTGAACCAAAAGGTGGCACGTCCATGCAGGCGCAGGGAGCCAACCGCAGAATCCGAAACTTCAGGGAGCCCAGTGTGAACCGAACATGAGTCTTTCAATCCAGATTGCTTACTGGTGGTTGTGGCTCGACAGGAACTCCAAATATCAATCATTTGGGAAAATATCCCAAAGACCCAGGAGTCTAGGACACAATTTCAACGCTTGGAATAACAAGTGCATGCTATCCTTCAATATAAAAGATGGCACAAGCCATTCAGAACCCATCAGATAAGTACACAAGCAGGGTGGGCCCAAGTGACCAAGCACCTGCCAAGTAAGTTCCCCAATGGTGCTCAATATGTGTGACCATACAAAAATGTTTCTCCATCCAAGTTTAGTTATTTACTTTTCTTTTCAATGCCACCCATAGAACTATGCACCTCCTAGGTAAGATACACAATCAGGTGGATGTATTTAGTTGGGATATATATGCCAAACTGATTTAGTCATTAGTTGGTACAACAAAAACTGATTCTGCATTGCAACAGGCCCCTGAAGAACCCATTACCACCTAACAGATTGGTGGGTCATCCTACTGAGTTCACCTTTTTCTTTTGGGGTTGAACAGGCCAGGTCCATAGTACTTGCATAATTTGAAAAAGCCAATTTTTCTACTCTTGGAATTCTTCACCCACACGATGGAGGCCATATGTTGTTAGCTTCTGGTGCAAGCCACTGGGGGGATACTCAGGAATGCTATAATGGGTTTGGGATGCATCCAAAGTCAAGACTTATGTGTAATTTTACTTCAAGCACTTGAATTTTTGGCACGATACAAGATTCAAGACTTAGTTGTAATTTTATTTCAAGCACTTGAATATTTGTCACGATACAAGGTTCAAGACTTGTGTAATTTTGTTTCAAGCACTTGAATTTTTGTCATGATACAACATTCAAGACTTGTATAATTTTACTTCAAGCACTTGAACTTTTGGCCCGGTACAAGATTCTATAGGTAATGGGCATTGACAAAATTTTCACATGTTAAGCAGAGGTTTTTCAGGCTAAATTTAGCTGGTTGGATTCTTTTTCCCCAAAATAAATAAAAATATGTTTTTTATAATATGTAGTTGCCAAATTTCGAAAAATATATCTTTTTTGAAAAAATCATCAAATTTCTCTATCAGGTTCTAGCACGGTAGCCAAAAATGTGAAAGCTTCTCTTTTTTTTCGGCTTTCAAATTCTGTATTATGGATAATAGCCACTTCAGCTATATCACAAAAATGGAAATAAAAAATACACACTACCATCATCATCTAGATTCCATTGTAGTCATCCATAAAATTTTCACATTTTAAGTCTATCTTATCTTATTATTGCCGCAGTCGGGGGCCAGGGGGATTTGATTCTCCAGGTCAGGGCACAATAATATAATATGGACAGTATGGAAGAGTATCGCAACCATGCCTGTTCGTGCCCATTTTTCTGCCCACATTAAACAAGGTTACGCCATTCCGTGAGTACCTGGTATCGATTGTCAACTTCTTCTGGAAAGCAGAGTTTTGATTTGAGCTCAAATTTGACAATGCAGGCTAAACAAATCCTGTGCGAAGGCTACAAATGATTTTTTGAGGAGAGGAATATGCCAAATTCGCCATATTTTGAGGGGAAATTTTTAGTAATCTCTATATTTAGACATTACTACATTACTTGAGATCATAAAAAACAAAGCAGGATTCTAAAGCTTTATTACATTACTATCTGATCTATAGCCAAATTTAGGGCATTCGTCTTGTGAATACACAGGACTCTAAAAAAAATTCTGCTCGCCAAATTTTGCTCATTCAACTTATAAATAGGCAGGATTCTAAAAATATTTCTACTTTACTATCTCATCTTTAGTCAATTTGGCTAATTTTCCTCCCCTTGTGGATGCTCGTGAATCAACCTACCCTCACAAAATTGTACAAATTAAATACAAGACTGTATTTAATTTTTAAAAATTCTTGAAAAAAAAGCCATGATCATTGGAAAGTCGGTCGCTCGTTGGAAAGAAAATCGCTCACCGAAGGCGAAAAGTATAATAATGAAAAGGGCATATGAGGCAAGTTGCGGGAGAGAGAGAGAGAGAGAGAGAGAATCTCATTGATGATCAAGTACCACCGATGAAGAACGCGGTGCCCCCCGTGACTACGCAAGACGAAATAATCTAAGTCTTATATATATATATGGAACGAAAGGGGAGTATGGACCGTGTATATTTTGCAGTTTGTTTACTGTTGAGTGCTCCAGATTTTAGCAAATAGATCACAACGTTGTTGCAGGTGTGTTTCTTTTTTCTCTTGTTGAATTCCAGAATCGATACAGGCGACCCCTGAAAGAAAGCTCGGATATAATATCTTTCGACTCTCCTCCTGCTTGTTCGCTTTGATTGCAACCAGGCTGTGTTAAGTTCTTAGCTTGGAGCTTGTTTTTTCTTTGTTCTCCCAGTTCGGCTCATCACAGTAACCACCTCTGATAGCCTGGGCTGGACTATCTGAAATAGATCAGTTTTTGCTTTGGACCTCTGTGTATTTCTGTAGATACATAGGTTAAACCAAAGCTGATTTGTAATGGAAGGGAAGTTACAACAGACAATGGCCCGCATGGAGGGGTCACCGACATCATACCTGGAGAATTTGGAAGATTCCACGCTTTGGGGGCTCTTCAAAGAGGCTGCGAGACTGATCCGAAAATACTCCACGCTGCTGCTACCGTTTGCTCTCATATTTGCTCTGCCGGTGTCGCTTTTCTCTGCCTTCTCCTTGGTGTCAGAAGCTACAATTCTCCTCCATGCTAATTCACTGCTGGCAGCCAGCACCAAAGAGGTAAATGGATATTTAGGTGATCTTTCCATTAGGCTGCCGTGATCACAACACACTGTGTGTATGTGTATATTTCCATGCAGAAGCTGCTGTGATCACAACACAGTGTGCCGTGTGTATCTTCCGATGAGGCTGCTGTGATCAGAGTTATATACATCATTACACACTATGTATAACTCTGATCACAGAAGCCTCATCGAAAGAGACCCTTATTAGTACTCCTTATAAGAAGAAGAAGTTAAGCTTAGAATCGTCCTCATAAATACGTAGACCTTCAGAATGGGTTGTTACCAATATGGACTCAACCATATTCTTAAGTAATTTTTGGTGGCATATATAGGGAGCTTAAGCTCTTTGAATATTGTTCCATAAAAGGAAGAAGACTTGATGTGCAATTGTCTTTTGCATCAACAACAACAGATTGATATGTCATTAATATTGCCTGTTGATTGTCTGATCATGCAGGTTGCTACTACGGTAGCTAATCCAGCTGACCGAAGTTTGAATCCTCCCCTAACTGCGAGTGCGATCATCAGAGTTTTAACTTTCACAGTGGCGATACCTGTAACCAAGACTTTACTTACTTGGCTTCAGGTCGCATCCATTTCTTATTGTGTCGATTTCATTTACAAGGGCGAAGCAGAAAATCCTCCCAAAACGAAACCTGTCCGAGAGATTTTCAAACAACTTCCAGGGGCTGTACACCGAATGTTCATCACACTTCTAGAGTTTCTTTGCTTTCTGGTCCCTTTTATATTTCTAAATTGTCTAGTACTTGGTATTGTTGTTGCCGTAAGCCCTTCGTATCCAATTGGGACCCTGACGCTCGGGATTTACATCCTCTCTGGAGAGTTTGCTCTTATTTTCTCAATTATGTTTATGTTTTCGGATACACTTTCAATACTAGAACTTGGGTGTTATGGCCGACCTGCACTTAAGCGGAGTCTGGTACTCATCGCCCAAAAGAAGTTGAGGACGGTCACCGTTTTCTCGTTCCAAATGCTCATTTACTTAACATTGCTTGCACTTGCAGGCTTTGTTCCCAAATTAGGACTTCTCCAAGGGATGTATTGGATTGGGCCTTTAGGTTACATTTGTTTAGCGTTGTTAAAACTGGTGGGGAAAGTGTACTCCATTGTTTTGGTCACCGTCTTCTATTTCTCTTTGAAGCACCATTGGAATCATCCTACTACCAACAACAATCATTTTCCCAAGCTCGTCAATCCACCCAACTACACAGCTTTGGATGTAAGAACTCAAACACATTCTACACTTGATTAAATTGATATGTGAAAGGGACCTTAGGAAAATTATTCGGTCAGGTTTATTATTGAAGGAATTTCTTGAGGTGGGTCAAGTTAGTGGTGTCATCCAAGAATGCTTTTGGCCAGGATTGTTTTATGCATGAATTTGTTCCATGTAAAGTTTGAAACATTGCACCATATTTCAAGATAAACTTTTGGGGAATTATTTCTATAGATACGATAAAGTTTTCTAGACATGATTTCATGCACATGATCACCAACCTATGTACAAGATGATTCAAAATTGGTTCAATTTCTAATTATCAAGGTCATTTTTTCAATTTATGCAAGTATGTTTACATAAATACATTGTTGTAGTAACACATTATGTGGTACTTCTGACAATTTTTGCAGCTCAACGGGTCCGATAAAGTTTGATCGACATGTTGAAGATGTAACTAGTGACATGCCTTGAACAACCATGTCTACAGATATAGTTGCAATACTTTACATATGTTCGATAATGAAACAATCCGTCCTAGTGTTGGAAATATTAGTAGTGTTAAGGTCAATACTTAGATTATTACTAGGTAGTTGTGTTAGTAGAAATCACAAAAGGCATTGGCAAATATCTATTGAAAGGAATGATTATTTAGAAAGGCAAACCTCTGGATACAATTAGATGTATAATTGAACTAGTTGGGGGACAAATGGCAAGAAAATGCATTTTATTGTTCTATGGACTGTGGATCTTTTTAAAAAGACCTTAAATTTGGTTCTGGTAAAAATGGTATCAATGTTTGAAATTGGTACTCCAAATTAAAGATCAATGGGTGAAAGCACACTACAATGACCTCCTTTGGGGTGTCACATTCTACTATTTTTCAAAGGTATGCATGTTTGAATATATCCCATTCCAAATTTTTGAAAAAAATTCATAACATTTTTAAATATTATGTTAGAGTATACTCTAGGCAAGATATTAAATAAAAAAAATTATTTCATTTCATTTTATAAAGGGAAAGATTGGAATATATTTGTGAAAACAAACGTAATGTACCTATGTACTCAAAAACACAAATATACCCCAAAAATAATTTAAATGATTTTAAATTTTTATGAAGGTCTATTGAATTATGTCATTTCATTATATAATTTAAATCATGTTAGAATACCATGTCATTAATTTGAAAATTTTCATCCCAAAAAATGAATATTTTCAACAAAAATGTGATAAATGTGTCATATTTGATATTTTGACAAGTAATCACATGGACATGGAAGATGAAAAACATAATTAGATAGGCCATATTTTTAAAATTGTATTAAAGTTGACTATTTTGACTAATGAAACCTTAAAAAATTAATGTAATCAAAATGAAACAGTGGCCTTATTATATCAATATATACTATAAATACACCCACGGATCTTTCAATATAAATATTGAAATTTATTTTTATTTTAAAAATAACATTATAATATATTGGTTTTGTAAAAATAAAAATTATAAGGACCAAAAAACCAAAATCAATACCCAAAATTAAATATACCATATTTTTAAGAACATTTATACTATATATAATATAATATTAAACCCAAAAATGTCCTAAAGGAGGTCATTGTATGTGCTTTCACCCCAATCCCATGTGTTTTTTGAGCAATTTCATGCCACAAGCTTTTACACTTGTTTCAAAATCAGAAGGGAAATGGTGTTAAACATGGATACAGATATTTTAAATGTGATAGATAGGATTGAAGTCAAGTTTTCTATATTCCAAGTTCTAAATGAACATGAAATATAAGAAGGATGAACAAGCACAAATTTTGCATCCTTCTTAAAATGTGAAGGATTCAAGTTTTCAACACATTATTACTATAACAAAAATAGTAAAAAAAACATGGGACACTCTCCAAAATCTAATTGTTAAACTAAAATTTTCACTTTAAGATATTTTGGGTGAAACACACATTATGCCTTCCCCCGCTCCCCCCCCCCATCCCCCAAAATTGTAATCACATATAATCTTTTTATAATTAATTTTTTTACAATGTATCAACCTCACATCTTGGATTATTTTTGTTTGTTTTAAGTATATTTGATTAGACTTAGACTTGAATGATTAATTCCTTAAGAAAATCCAATAAACATTGAAAATTTTTAAAATATAGAATATATTTATGACAAAATAATACCTATCACAGAATTTGAAAATTTGCATATGTATTTCAAAATTAAAAATGTTGGTGGAATTTTTGTTTTTTTTTTTTTTTGGTGTTAAATGATATTGATTTACATAAATATAATCTAAGACCATTTCAAAGTTTAATTTTTTGGGTTGAAAATCCATTCAATTTTTTTTTCATTTTCGGAGCAATTAATACAATGTACATAGTAATCTTTTCATTTAAAAACAAAACCACTATGATATGAAAGAAAAGGAGATTTTATAGTTAAACATTACATTATTTTTTCAATCTTTTTTTGTTTGGTAATGTGTCATGAATCATAAACATCAACCACTATCGCCATCAAAAAATTATAAGTTATACTCTATTATGTAGATTGATCTTATTTAATCCTTTTCATCTAACCATTGGATTAAGATTAAATTTGATTCATAATGAATTTTGAAGTCCATAATGTTATCTTGCCCATTCTAAAGTTTTTTTTTTATGTTTAGGATAATTAAATAATGTTATCAAGATTTAGTTTACTGTGTATTCTTGTTATACATACCTTGTTTTGGAAAAAAATTGTCCACCCATAATGTGTTTTCACCGTTTTTTAATGAAAAATTTGTTTGGGCTAAAAATAGATGATGGAAAATATCTATCCATCATTGCTCATGTAAACAACTTTACATCACTAATTTAATTCAATTCATCAACAATCCAATAATAATTATTGGTTGTACTCATATTTGGGGTACCACAATAAGAACCATCACACCATTTTTTCTTGTGTCATGAGTCCTTAAACAAAATGAATTTTATGAGATGCCAAATAATGAAAAGAAAACATGTATATTTAGGCTTTTAACCAATAAATTTTATTTAATGAATTATTTAAATCAATTAAACAAATTTTGAATGCATGTGTCAGCCTATCGACATAGGCATGTGCGGTGTTTTCAATTTTTAAGAATTGCATTAGGAATATTCGAGTGTGGTAAAAATATTAGAGGGTTTTAGCAACTTCATGTTAGAATAAAGAATAATGATTGCACATAGTTGCATGGGGGGTTCTTTTCTTTTTTTTTGAAAGCTGATATTAGATCAATAAATTATTGGATTAATTTTTTTCTTCAACAAAAAACTCGTAATCATAGTTTTAAAACCTTAATTGCATAATTAAGGGTGAAAAATCTCTAGAGGGTTGGGGTTAGAAGTAGAAAATTTTTTTTGTTATGTTCAACAAAAATTAGTCTTATTCTAATATTTAGTGGGTAGCGAAAATGTTTGATATTCGTGAAACAATTAAAGGGGTGTCAATGAAGGGTCCAATGGAAATCAAATAATTTTCAAACATTAAAAACGTAAAGTTAATTCGAAACAATTTAACAATTAAATAAATAGTGTGATAAAATGGTAATGGCAACATGAATTTCATAATGAATGAAGCATTTATTCAAATTATGGATAAGCTCAACGAAAAGCTACAATTACATGTTGAATCCTAGGCTATGCCACAATGATGGTTTATAATTGCAGGAAATCTAGGATGCATCAGATGGTGTGAATTAAATAGTCCGCCTTGCTATTAGGATGCAATCAACAAATTGGACCACGTAACCAACGATAATGTCCAAAGCCAAGAATTAAAGACCATGTGAAGATAAATGTGTCTTCAATTTTGTAACAACTTTCAAAGACAATTTTAGGTTCATCATCAAAAGCAGGGTCAATTTGCAAGAAAATTACCAAGGTGTGAGAGTTCAAATAAATGTGATCATACCAAGCTTGAGGGGGTTCAACTTCAAGATGAGGGTGCACTTTTTGCGGTTCAGGATCTTCATCACAAGGATGTTACGTCAATGTCAAATTTAGGGATGACTCCGAAGGTAGTTCTTCATTCACTTGTGCAGTTTGACACTCGTAAGAAATGGTCATGCATAACACCATGAAATCAAGGAAAGGAAAAAAAATCTTCAATTTTCAATCAACTTGACGATGAATGTGTGGAAAACTTGGTACATCAGGATGTGTGGTTATAATTTATAGGTCAAAGAAAAAGCAAAAAAGGCGTAAAGTCATGGTCTAAAACCATGATAAAGTAAAACCTTAATATCAATGAAAAAATTAAAGTTCAAGTTAAAGTATTGGGGAAGAAAGTAAGAAAAGATGAAAAGGATGTTTCTCCTTCTTCTTTCAAAGACCACCAAACATTGGAACCTTTCAAGAACCACCAAGCATTAGAACCTTCCATAGGCCACCGAATGAAGTCTTCTTTCACTTCCTTCCTTCTCCTTCTTTTTAAAAACGCATTTTTGAATCTCTTTTTTCAAACATAACTTTTGATTTGAATCTTGAAAGAACTTATTCCTACAACTTTCTTTGAGGGGAAAAAAATGATTAATCTTAGTAGATGGTGGAAACAAGGATAATAGATTAGATGATTGTGGTATTTTTGAAAGAATGGAGGTGAGTAAGGATAGTTTTAGGAACTTGAAATCTTAGAGAAATTTCACAAACCCTTTTGAATTTGGTATCACAACTTTTTACTAATTTAAGTGTAGAGCTTGGAATTCAGTAGTCAAATGCACCTTGTAACCAACTTTCTAAATGAACTAAAGCAAACTAGATTTGGATAACATATGTGATAAAAATCATATTTTAAATGACTCGAAGTCTATTGTCAAGTTGAACTTTCTACCTTCATCAAATACTCTCGAGTTTTGTAACACAACTTTTTATTGATTTGGGTGCAAAGCTTGAAATTTGGTAAGCAAATGCACCTTGTAGCCAACTTTCTAATGAACTAAAGCAAGCTAAATTTGAATAACATATGTGATAAAACATCTATTTTAAAAGATTGGAGGTTTATTGCCAAGTTGAATTTTTTATTTTCATTAAACCCTTTCGGGTGTGATAGCACAACTTCTTACTGATTTGGATGCAAAGCTTGGAATTTGGTAGGCAGATGTGCCTTGTAACTAGCTTTTTAATGACCTAAGGCAAGCTACATTTGGATAACGTATGATAGGATTAATATTTTAAGTGATTAAAGATCTGTTGCCAAATTGAACATGGTGTCAAATCCTTAAAAGTTGGTTTAAATGGCTAATAATTTAGCATAAAATTTTAGGATTTAGAGTGTTTGAACTTAGAAAATATATTCATCAGTTCCGAATCATAAATGATGCATAAGAAATAAGCTATTCCGTTTCAACTATAAATGCAACTTAACATCTAAAGATACATTTTGCATTTTTTCCTTCACCAGTAACATATGTACCTCCGAGCATAATCACCTTATAGAACCAAGAGTAAAGGGACAAGAAGTCGCCTCATAGCCTTGTTCAAAAATAAACCAAAAAGGAATGTAGGATTACATGACGTTTCCAGAACGATATACTCTCATTTGGAGTGCCAAAACCCTATTAAAAACATCAAATAATGTCTTTTTTGGCACCCATGTATTTCATATTTCTTTCCAAACCTTTAGAAAGTAATTTAATAATTAATAAAATTGATTATCTTTATTCATATAACCTTTTTTTTTTTTAAAAACCAAGATTTTAGCATCAATTCCACAAAATTTTATGACTAAAAATTTATGCCATCATATAAAACATATTTTATTTTATTTGTGGTTAAAATATGAAGCAATTTGAACAACTGTTATTATTCTTGTTAACTCTTTTTCAATAAAATTGTGAAGTTAAACATAGTTCCTAAGCCATATTTTAGGACATTTAAAGACATGTTTTAATCATTCGAATCATGACAAATCACCACCATTTTAATCAAGAAGTATGCGAGTATCTAATGAAGAAAAACAAATCTATTAAAAAAATTATTTCAAATATGATATGGTCATTTAAAATAGTGTTTTGAAAGTGATTTTGGGGTGAGACATTCCTTTTGTTTACCCCAACCTTGAATTGACCCTACCAATTTGCTAAAGGTGTTAAATCTAAACTTTCTTTGGACCATGCAAAATTCTTATAAACATTTAATAATCTTTTAAAATAGTTCACAAATTTTAATAGTTGAAATAATGATTGTGTATATTGTGCAACAAAAAATAAAAACAACAAATGATACACATGCACCACAATCATACAAGTCATTTATTTTCTACTTTGAAATGAATAAAACATTTTCACATATGTATCAAAAATGAAAGAATGAGAATAAAAAATTATTTCTAAAGGATAATCAAAAGGAGGCCAACTCTGGTGTAGCATAAAATAATCCTTTTAGTTGGCACGTCATTATTATAACATTCAAGACACCAAATAAAATATTGTTGCAAACACATTGTTGATGATGTCAATAAACAACATTATTATTTTGAAGAAAGAAAATGAAATATTTGGAGTTATTTGTGGATTTTAAAATCCAATTACAATCACACAAGAATGCATAAGTTGACTCAAATGCAACCCAACACATGAGCCCACACCATGAATGGCTTGTTCATAGGATTATTTGGACTATCATAATTGTAATTTTTTTAAATTGTATATACTACACCGAAACCTACCATCCATGATTAAGACATTTTGTGATTAATAAATAACATATTTATGAATTCAATTAGTTAATTCATTAAAATTTTAAATGTTATTATAAATTTTGGATTAAAAGGGTGAAAGTTCATTTAAAAGGGGGCCAAAATTGTTGTCACATTGTATTACTTTTGAAGCTTCCCATGTTTAAACTTCAACCATGTCATTATTATGAAAGATTTTTATTATTTGCATATTATGGTAGGTCAAAACCCAAAAAAGTCAAATGCCAAAAAAACTACACTTTTTTATTTCATATGATGTGATGTTGGAATATAATTGTGCCAAAATAATATACATGACAACATATTCAAAAATGTAAATATATTTTTTAAATGATTGAAATGATTGAAATGATTTTTAATATTTATGAAATTTGTTGCATCTACTAAACATTGTGATTCCATATGATTGCAATATTTTTGGAAGTCATGTTTTTGGAATTGATAATTATCATATCACAAATGGGGGTTTTTCAAGGCAATGACCATAGGTATGTGGTAAATGAAAATTTTGACAAAAATCACTTTCAAATGGAAGATGCCAAAATATGTGAGGTGAGGCATTTTTTAACTTTTCATTTCAAATGTTTTTGGTTAACTAATCATACCAAAACCTAATGCAATCTATTAAAAAAAACATGTTTTTTTATTGCATATACCATAAATATTTAATATATCCATTATTTCTTGAATTTTATTTTAAAAATTAACTTATCTATTTCAAATAATATTAAATAATATTGACTTTGTGAAAATCAAAATATAAAGCCCAAACACCAAAAATGAAACCCCAAATTAAATGGAACACATTTTGCAAGTGTATAATTTATGCACATGTCACAAAACTACCCAAGTTGCCCCACCATAATGTGTTTTCACCCAAAATAATTTATGAATGCTTTAATGTCAAATTTGGAACTCAAAATATTTAAATTATTTGTAATCATGAAATTTGGGATGTAAAAAATGAATTCAAAATTCAAATGTTGGTTTAATTGCTTTAAAAATTTGGGATTTGAAAGTAATGTAATTAAAGTTGAAATTAACTTGATGAATAGATTTATGAAGATTAAAAAATTAATATAATATAATATAATATAATATAAATTTTACCACCATAATTTGAAGACAATGAAATGAAATGTACTTGTGAAATTAAATTTGTAATTAAAATAATTATGAGCATCCAAATTTTGAAATTGAAAAATTATAATTAGGAAATTAGGAAATTTCTTAAAATTGGTTCATTCATATGTGTATTGTGGTCTAATGCAAACCCCATCAAGGGGTGAAACTACTTGTACTTTGTCACATTCTCTTTAATTGGTAGTAAGAAAATTATGAACAATTTTATTTTTAAAATGAGTGAAATACTTTCTTGTTGAAGAATTATAAATGCATGGTTGAACATTAAATAGGGAAGATTTTTAAAACTTGTGGAGTGACAATGTAGGTGAATATGTGTCCAA
>Ga0209611_10011258_pt1 | contig 12949 bp, 7 predicted proteins | sample S1TSphgellanicum_3_FD_187693 | JGI IMG/M metagenome (GOLD analysis project Ga0209611, IMG submission 187693) | Host-associated microbial communities from peat moss isolated from Minnesota, USA - S1T2_Fc - Sphagnum magellanicum MG (SPAdes) (version 2) | ecosystem: Host-associated > Plants > Peat... | reverse complement strand
TGGAATTTTCTTTTTTTTTCTTAAATGTGTGTTTATGTTTGTTTAATGCAAGTTAATAGCGTTGGAAAGAATTGTGGTGTGATGTTGTGTGAGTTATTGTGAAAGTAGCCTGTCTGGGCGGCCAAGAATGTTGGCTCTAAAAGAGTCCACGTGGATGGTTGTTTAAGACTCTAATTGAGATGTTAAAATGAAGTGCAGGCAACATGTTTAGGAGCCTGAGAATGTTGTGTCCAAATGTATTCACGTTGTTGGTTATTTGAGATGCTAAGATGAGATGCAAAAAATTAGGGTAAGAAAGTTAGGGTTTGCATCGTTGTTGAAAGCATAAAGAAATGCATTTATTTTATTTATTTTTAAAAGAAGAATTTTATGTTTTATGTTAGAAGTTGTATATTTTTTTCAATGTTAGGGTTTTTGTAACAAAAGTTGTTTCTTAAAAGGTTCAAACTCTTTCAAGATTAGTTAGTTGAAGTGTATTTGTTCCTTACACAAAGTGGTACATTCTATAAGTGGATTCTCTAAATGGGTATTGAGAGAATAGATGTGGAAAATTGTTGTTGTTAGTAGAATTTTGTGAAATTTTTTAGGTGTTCTAGAGTATTGAAGATAGAATAGTGTGACTATTGACATAGGATTCAGCAGAACTTGTGGCGAAGTGTTTGTGTAACAATCTTGGAGGCTTGGAGCTACGTGTAAAAGAAGGAGATGTAAATGCCATTGGCTGCTGTTGGAGGTATTAAACAATTTTTGGTTTTTTGTTTATATGTAATGATAGAACCATAGATGGTTTTGGAGATGGATCCATTAATGAAAATTGGGCATTATAGATTAGAACAAAATATTTTTGCTTTTACTTTTGTACAACTTGTTAGCACATAGAATGTTGTGAAATTTATTGCACAAGATATGTTTGTAACCTTTGGAGTTATAAGTAACATTTTTACATTACTCAAATTCCATGTTGGTTTTGTGAGTGATTTGTTTTCTATAAATATTGCATGCTTCTTTTCCAATGCCAACAAGTTCCACTATATTTTTTGATGTAAGAAAATTGCAAGAATTTTATTTTTCCATTATTATCAAATGGAAATAATTTCCATGGGGAATGTTAATAGACGAATCATGACCATAAGTGTCATGATGAAATGTGTTAGTGCCTTCATGTGACTTGATATTTCAATCATCAAATGTTTGAAATCTACAACATAAATTTGTAGTTCACATGAGTGTCTTGGAGAAGCTTTTTCATAATTAGAGGTTGGTTTGTTGATAAAAAATTTCATGTTTCCTCACATTTATACACATGCATGGCACATTCTTCAAAGACATTTTCACATAGTTATTGTGTGGATGTGTTTTGTTGAACATTTTTGAAACATCATCATCCTTTCTATTGCAACCATAATTTTTGGCATGCATATCAAAAAGGAAATTAGTATTAGAAACATAAGAAACTAAGTTGCTAGTTTTAAACAAATATTGTACACCACATAACCCTTTATGCAAAATATGGAAAAAATACAATTTTCTCATCTTGGGGAGTAATAAATGATTTAATAAATAAGTAAATTTAAATCTTGAATATAATTTTGTTTGTTTGTTTGTTTAATGGACCTGAAAATTAAAACTATATGTTGGATTTATTATAATGTAAGGTTTTAATATAGTGTGTAGGTGAACTAGCTATATTTATCAAAATTTTGGAAGAAATCTTTTTGTATAACAATCATTGTATTATCAATGTTATTGAGATCAATTTAATCAAGTTCTTTTATGTTGGAAATAGTTGATAATATTTAAATAACATTGGTTACAAAATTAAATGGCATAATTGGAAAATGGTTTTGATGAGATGCATAATAAAAGAACATGAATATGTCATCTTCTAAATACATGTATGAATCAACAACTATCTATACCTAAACATAATGTGTTTGTGACAATAATTTTTATATGCATATTATTTAATGTAATTTTTTTTGAAATAAGAAATGATTTTTAACTTGTAAAGACTAGTGATATATAAAATACATTACACAAAATAGGTAAAAAGTATGTGAAAGTAGTGAAAACTAAGTAAACATTGAATTAACCTTACAAAATAAGAAATGAAAATTTGTTATGACTAATTTCCATTTGATTTTTTTTTTAATGTTTATGTAGTATTATATGTTATTTTGTTTTTGGTATTCATGTGTATAGGTGGACTATGATGTGTGCAAGAAAAAGATTTATTATGTGAGGTTTTTAACGACATTCCATGTAACGAAGTTAGTGTGTTTGAAATTTTAAATATTTATGAAAAGATATTATAGTATTTTCATATACCAGTTTTCACATATGATAGTTTTTTTAGATGACATTTTTCTTTTATTTCAAATATGTGATGTAAATTTTTTTTTATGGAAAAAAGGATTAATAAAGGATGTAGTGAAACGCCAACCTTCCATTCCTCAATAGAAGCCAATCAATTTGTGGATGATTGGGCTAGCAAGAAAACAAAGTTTTTAAACAACCACAACAAAATGCCAACCCCATGTACCCATCTCTTTCATCCAAATCAATTCATACCATTTATTTCTTGAAAATGATTTTTTGTTGGTTGCAATTTTTGGCCACCCCAAAACATGAAATTGATTATGGATGTGTTAAACATCCTATACGCTGATGTTGAAGGGGAACTCATGGCATATATAAATGTCGACATGATCCGCAATGAGGTGCATGGGACATTCACACCATATCAAATGGTTTGATTTTTTGTCAATTTCAAAATCATAGACATCACCATTTGGTCTAACTTGACCTTTGAATAAATCAAACAACTTTTCAAAAACCTCCATAACACCAAAGAAATGCCCATTTATGCAACAAAGAAAACCAACTTGCCAAATGTTAGCCCTAATGATGTAACAAGTATGAAAGCATTGCCATCAACAACTATGGGATTGAAAACAAAAAATGATCATTAGTAGCAAATCACCATCGACACCATGTCTATACAATCACTTGTATACCCATACAACAAGTCTATGTTGGACAAACTGTCAACCGGACATGAAGATTTTAACAACATTGTGCAAACCTACCTTTTCAAATGTGAACGGATGCAACATGTTTTCAACCCTTCAAAAACTACTTCAAATTTAATATCATTTTGGGCACCTTCCACAAATACCTAAGTTATAGAAAAGAACATAAATATATAAGCATGTTACAAACCATCGGATCGACTAAGTATAATAATCTCCAAAGCAAACCGTTTGTGAATTCCAAATACTAGTGACTTTGTCGTCAAAACATTTTGTAACATTTCTTAAAAATATATACACACTTTGTTTACCCCCTATCTACAATTCCACACTATGTGTAGGCTCCTTTAGTTGGTTTTCAAGCAAGTGTAACACCTCAAGAAACTACATAAAAAACTTAAAATTTTTTCAACATAAAATTGATATACACAAAGTGCATCCAAACTTTCAATCCTTTCAACTTTAGTCAAGAATGATAAAATAGTTAATAAAGGCAATTGTATAAAAGTGAAAACCTTAATGGGATCATTTACAAATTCACAAAAGGAAAATGGATTAATGGGTCTTTCCCACGAACTCATTTTCTACATTAAATGATTGTTGTGCATTAAACATAATGGTAACAAAAACTTTCCATCCCAATAGATTTTTTAAAAAAACCCATTTCAAACTTGTTATCCTATAGGATGCCTCCACCTACCAATGGGCCCACAAGTCTAAACACTTGTTCCAAGTCAACAAACGAACTTGATTCTTATTCTGTTGTTTTTTATGAACTTTAATGATGATGGTTCAATTAGATTTGATGGTGGTGGTATTTGAGGATTGGGTGCACAATGGAAGGGATAAAAGGACATCCTCCAAAATACCTAATTTCCCAAGTCTAGTGATAAAGGGTTAATTTGTGGGTGTGGATGTTTAATGACTTGTTTTTCTTTCTATTGTGACTATTTGGGAGAAATGCCCACATTTGAATTCTTAGTTTCTTTTTATTCATGTTCCATTATACTACATGATGGAGTTCAAAAGTTAGATTGATATAGAACCACAAACATGAATAAAGTGTGGAGGGATGGTGGAAGTGGCAAAGATAATTAAAGGACAAAAGGTTGGTTTGAAGAAGGCATTCATGCTATAATTTGTGGCATGTTGGGATTATAAAGTAAAACGTTGGTAAATTGCATTCAAGAAAAAAACCCAATTTGCTGGGAACTGTAGGAATGTGGGTTCTTCACTATTATGAAGACTTGGGGGAAAGGGAAATTTGTTGATGGTGCCACTATTTGATGCATTGGAATTTTTTATGAGATCCATCTCTTGTGAAAAAAATGTGTGTGACATAAAAAGAGAGGAGGAGAGTATGGAAGGGAGTTATAATTTTTATTTTTGTAATGGAAAATGGTTGTGAGTTTTCAAGTGTCTTGCTGGTGCTTGGTTTCATTTAAAATATGATAATGTTAAAGATAATAGTGAATATAATAATCATGTAAAATTTTGTTGTGTTCATATAGTAGTTATATGTTTTTCCTATAAAAATGATAAGATAACTATTATTTGTTTAGCTTTTAAAATAAGACACACCTCTTTACCACTAGACGATAGTTGCCAACGAATGGCAATGACAATGAAGTAAGCTTGAAGGTTGAATTTGATAAGGTGAAAAAAGTTGTTGCAAACAATAGGGAGCAACCACAAAAGGTCTACAAGTATTATAGATGGTAGGAGATAGTCTCAGAGGTTTTGCAAGTGTTGTAAATTAGAAACAACAAGTGTTCGAAGCCTTCATCCCCATTGGAATGGATTATCTATTTCTAAAGGTACTTTAGAAAGTATGGAAGGTAACTACTTTCTAGTTCCCTCTCTCTCATTCTTGTGTAAAATTCTTTCATTATAGCTTTCATTAATTGGAGTAGTGTTGTGTGCAAACAGTAGGACTATTTTTAAAAAATAATCCTTTCTATTTCATTACCTTCTACATGGAATACTACATGACTACTATTTGAATAGTTGTAGTAGAGTTAGTAAATGTTAGTAATTATTTTGGGGGTAAAAACAACTTGCACGTATTTTTCCCTATCATTGTTTTCATAAGGATGGTAATGTTAAACCCTAAACCCTAAATTTTAACGCCTTTCCACATAAAGCAAAAATAGTTGTGACAAAAAAAAAAGTTAATATAGATGGGCTCTTTCCATGGGAAGAATTCTCTAGATATTGTTGTGGGTTGAACCTTGTTTAGTGAACTTTTCAATAATTGTAAACTTTTAGGGCACTTTGAAACCTTGGGAAACTAAATATTAGAAGTGTGAAGGATCTTATCTTCACAAGTTTGAACTTTAGATTATGGTTTATATTCTAATTCCATGCATGATGACTAGGTTTGAGAGGATTTATGACTTGCATTAACAATGGCAAAAAATGTTGCACAACTTACCCATGTAATAGCCTTTGTAAATGATATTTACAAATGGACCAAAGCAAAGGGCCTTGGTGACCAAGATTTCTCAATTATTATTGAAGTTTATTTATTAGATCCAAAAGGGTTAAACCATTGACAAAAACTTTGTGCCACAATACTTGTTGTTTCCCATGGTTGCATAAATGTATTAGCCATGGGACATCAACATTTCACCACAAGAAATCCCAACTTTTTTGACAAAAAATTTTGGTCAAAAAAACCCCCCATATGGTTTTTTTGCCCCCATGTCCAATTTGACCAAAGTGCCATTTTGGACAAGTTGATTTGGATTTGACCGTTTTGATTGGGTTTTTTATTAAACCACCATGATAATAATATAATTTGGGCATCAACCCAAAATATATATTATTTAAAATATTTTATTGAAAATTAATATAAAAATATTAATTAATTACCCTACCTACCTTACCCTACCTACCTAATTAATAAACCTAATAATTAATGCCAAAAATAATTTATTTATTTACCTACCAACCCTTGTCCTAAGCCTAGGCTAGGCCACCTAAGCTGAATCAAGCCACTTAGGCTAACCCAAGCCCCCTAAGCTAGGTGGTTTAATAGGCTTTGCAACCTAGGCTACTTAATTAGGTCACCTAAGTAGCCAAGGTAGCTTAGGTTGCAAGTATGGGGACTTGAACTCCTCACCTCCACACTGAAAAATCAAGTTTTTAACCATTACACCACCACCCCAAAAGGTGATTGTTTTTGGACAACATATTGTAATAAACATGATTTGGACTAACATATTATAATCAACTTCCATGAATTTTTTTTCAACATATTGCATTAAATGAACTTGAATTTTTTTGCACTACTTACATAAACAAGTAGGTTAACCTAGGTAGGTAAAAGGTACCTATTAATTAATACATGTACTTAGGTAACATGTAAGTTATAATCTATTAAGCCTTATAGGTACCTACTAACTTATAATTAATAGATTAACCTAAACATGCGAGGTAAGTAGCATGGCCTAAGGTTAAATTACCTACCTCATAAGCTAGGTGGCTTAACGTAGGTTAATTACATACCTACATAGTAGGTTTACATGGCCTAAGTAACCTAGGTTATGCTACATATCTACCTTGTAGGCCTAAGTTAGGCTAACCTAAACTACCTAAGCTATGTACCTACATGGGTAGCTTAGGTTAAACTACGTACCTACCTAGTAAGTCTAAGGTTAAGTTACTTACTTAATATTAAATTAAGCTACTTACCTAATAACCTAGGTGGCCTAGCCTAGGTTAGTTACGTACCTACATAGTAGGCCTAAACGGCCTAGGTAGCCTAGGTTAGGTTACATACCTACCTAGTAGGCTTAAGTTAGGTTAATTTAAATTACCTAAACTATGTACTTATTTAAGTAGCTTAAATTAGGTTACATACCTACCTAGTAGGCCTAGGCTAGGTTAACCTAGGCTACCTAAGCTATGTACCTACCTTGGTAGCCTAGGTTAGGCTACGTACTTAATTACCTAATAAGTTTAGGTTAGGCTAACCTAGGCTACTTAAGTTATGTACCTACCTAAGTAGCCTAAATTAGGTTACGTACCTACTTAATAGGCCTAAGTTATGTTAACCTAAGCTACCTAGGCTATGTACCTACCTAGGTAGCCTAGGTTAGGCTACGTACTTAATTATCTAGTAGGCTTAGGTTAGGCTAACCTAAGCTACCTAAATTATGTACCTACCTAAGTAGCTTAAGTTAGGTTATGTACCTACCTAGTAGACCTAGGTTATCTAAGCTATGTACCTACCTAGATAGCCTAAGTTAGGCTATGTAGCTATTTAATAGGCTTAGGTTATGCTAACTTAGGCTACTTGGGTCAAGCTACGTACCTACCTAAGTAGCCTAGGTTAGGTTATATACCTACCTAAGTAGCTTATGTTAAGCTATATATGTACCTAGGAGGCCTAAGTTAGGCTACCTACCATGTAGGCTTAGGTGGTTTAAGCTACTTTATATATGTACCTAGTAGGTTTAAATGGGTTAGGTTAAACTATTTACCTTGTAGGCCTAAGTGGCCTATGCAATGTACATAGCTACTAAGTAGACTTTGATAGCCTAAATTAAGTTACCTTATACCTAGCAGGCCTAGGCTACATACTTTTAATAGGCCTAAACTAGTAGGCTACCTACATGGTTAATGGTCTACTTAGTAAGCTTAGGTCACCTAAGATAACTACTTTAAAAACTTATACTACTTAATTATAAGTTACTTAATAATCCTAGGTTATGTTTTAAATGACTTACTAGATAGGTTTAGGCTAAGCTACTTAGCTAGGCTACTAATTAGGTTATTACTTGACAAATAGTTTGTTATTTTATTATGTTAGGCTAGAGAGGTAGTTTAAGCCTAACTTAACTATTTAATTATGTTAGGTTAGGTAAGTAACCTAAGCTTAATAAGTAGTTTAATTCATCAAATGAGTATGATTCATTTCACTAAATGTCAAATCATAGTGGTTAATTTGATTTAAGGGTCAAATTAGGATGGTCAATTTGACTAAACCATATCCATTCAATATGGCCAATTTGACTAAGCCATGGCCATTTTGATTAGATCTTTGGCTTGACACTTGATAAAAAAGGTCACTTTAGTCAAATGTACTAGTCAAATGTAACATGTGTTTTTCATGCCTCAAACCTTTAATCAAAATGAACATACCCCTAAGTCAATGTGGACATTTCAATCAAGTTGGCATTTTGAAAAATCATGTTTTCTTATAATGTTTGTGCTACATCTTATCCTTTAGGCTCCTTCCAACAACTATATTTGCTATAGTCACATGATCACATGGTAATGTGGACATTTTCACCTTTTAATAGTTGGCATTTACATCAAAGGTGGAAAAAGTCTTGGGAAAGTTGGTAAAACGTTATATGAACTTTTGAAAAACAAACAAGATGAAATCATATGTACAAGAATAACCATAGTTTAAAAATAGGTATAGGTGATTGAATTGTTAATCAATATGTTAAAAAGATAAACATATCTTCGAATTCAATTAGGATTGCCATGCAAAGGATCTACCACTTCTAATGGTTTTCAAATTTGTCGTGTAAAAGACCACTTGGCCACTACATATGGGGTCATGTTGGAATGTGTATAACCTTGTTCATGTTACCCTAAATCAAATTTTGAAACCAATGTGTAATACTTGCATATGGCCAAATTGGAATGTGCATAACCTTGTTCATGTTAACCCTAAATCAAATTTTGAGGCCAATGTGCAATACCTACATATGGGGCCATGTTGAAATGTGTAGTTAATTATTCATGTTATGTTAATAAAATAAACACCAAATGCAATACCCACATAAAATACATGGTATTTTAATGTTAGATTTAGGAATGCCTTTGGAGTGTATGTCACAATGTCAAAACATGGTGTTTATGACTAAGACAATTTGTTGTGATGTAATCATATATGCCATTTAATTGTTGTCATTTTAATAATTATGGTCATAACTATGATTACATGACTATAAATATGATTACAAATATGATTATAGATGATCATGACTATAATTATGACTACAAATAATGGGCTTAATATATGTGAACATGGCCAAACTTGTGTTGATTTATTTTTTTGACAAGTTATGTCAACCTTAAATAAATAAATAATTTATAATTGTTTAGCAAAATCGCTTTAGAAGAAAAATGGTCAACCTGAATGTAGGTGGATTAAGGTTTCATATTTTTAATTTTAACACGTCACAACAACATCTATTAAAATATTATAATATGTAACATGGGTTTAATGTAGCCCAATGTAGCCCAATTTAATTTAGGTAGCTTACTTTCGTTTAGTTGAACCTAAAACTATTAATTTAATTTAACTTAATTAAATATTGGTTTAACCTAGTTTAGTTAATTTTCTTTCACTAGCATAATTTAACTTAAATTATTTTATTTTAACCTATATTATTTTTAGTTTGGCATAATTTAAACCTCGTAATTGAATTTGGCTTAGAGTAGCCAAATTTAATCAATTTCAATTTAGTTAAACCAACTTTAACGTATTTTCATCAATTTTTTTAAAAATTAGCTTATTTTAATTATCTTTAACCTTGTTTAATCATGTTTAACCTAATGTAACCAAATGTAAACAATTTTATGTTTGTTTAACCAAATATTTTTGTTTAGCCAAGTTTAATGAATTTTGGCCTAATTTAGCCAAATATAGTCAAATATAGCCAAATTTAAGCTTTAGATAGCCAAATTTAACCTGATTTATGTTAATTTAGCCAAGTTTATGTGACTTTAGCCAAGTTGAATGAAGTCTATCCATTTAATTTATGTGAATTTAACCAAGTTTAGTGAGATTTATCCAAGTTTATTGAAGTTTAGTCAAATGTATGTAAGTTTAATCAAGTTTAATGAACTTTAGCCAAATTTATGTGAGTTTAGCCAAGTTTACAAAACTTTAGCCAAATTTATGGGAGTTTAACCAAGTTTATTAAAATTTAACGAAATTTATGTTAGTTTAGCCAAGTTTATAGAAGTTTAATTAAATTTATGTTAGTTTAATCAAGTTTAATGAAATTTAACCAAATTTATGTTAGTTTAGTTAAGTTTAACCAAATTTAGATTTATTTAACCAAAATTATGTTAGTTTAACCTAATTTAGCCTATTTAAATTTAATTTAGTGGAATTTTTCTTAGGTTAAATTAGAACAACCTAATTTTAGCCTATTGAATCTTAGGTTAATCTAGGCTAGACTCCTAGGTAGCCTAGGTTAATGTAGGTCAACCTAGGATGGCATAGGTTAACCTAGGTTTTAAAATTTTGTGTTAATACTTTTCTAACAACTTATATGACAAACAATATGTTGTAGTGCAATGGTTGAGGAGTTGAACCTTAAAATAGAGGTGAAGGTTTCAAGTCCTCTCACTTATGACCTAATCGTTCCTATGGTTTGTAGCAACCTAGTCACACTTAGTGGGTTTTAATTTCGACCGGAAGATGTAATCATAAATGGTCATTAAGACTACAACCACATTTGCAACTAGTGGCAAATACAACATGGTCTTTTGGACTACATAGTCATATAGTCATGACCAATCATAAATTGCATATATGACCGAAGTTTTGTAGTCATATATGTTGCGTTTTAGCATTGCGGGTATTATATTTGTGCAAACTACTTAGTGAGTGTTGAAAGCATGGGAGTATTGAAGGGACATCAAATTGCTCATGGAAGTTTTTGTAAATAAATGTGGATATTGTACGTAAAAGAAAACCCACCATTAACATTTAAAATGTAATATGCAAGTATTAAAAGGATAGATTGTTAATTGCAAAGTCTTGGGTGAATGGGAAAGAAATATCATATTACAATCTCTATACAATGCTTGAATTAAGTTGTAAGACCCAAATTTCTTCAAAATAATGATTACATTAATTTCTTCAAACCATGTGGTAAATCAAATTTCTTACAAAAGTTTACTATGTCATTAAATCTACACAAACTTTGAACCTCATAGTATTATACAAAATTGTGTGGATATGTGTCCTGAAAACCTTAAACCATATCATCACTAGAACTAGGACGGTCATCCATCGTGCATGTGATTAACAGTAAGATGTTGCAACTTCAACTACCTTTGCAGCATGTAAATGGGTGTACACCCATTGATGTTCCAACTAGAGGTGAACTACATTGGCCACAAACTTTTCCTTAGTGATATCTCAAATTTTGATACAAAAGCACAAAAGTTGATTAATATGTTAACATTCAAGGGATGCAATCCAAAACATAATTGGAAAAAGTAAGAATGAAAACATACCAGCCATATATCATCTTTGACTCATGATATTCCAAGACCACTTGCATCTCCCTAATATGTATGGCCTTGTTTGAAGCTCTCATCCAATATGTGGCTAAGCCATTTTTAACTTTTTGACGTATGTAATCTTATTCGTCCGAAGTTCTTCAACAAGGTCTTCAACTTTTTCCATTTTTGAGAAAGCATTGTGTGGGATGCTTCCTACCCCCCCATTAGGAATTACAAAAAGTTTGAGCATCAAATCAGAAGTTAATTTAACCAAAGGTGGTTTACAAACCTCTAATTGTTTTGGGCCAATGTTTGAAGGTGGTCAAATTTGAGTTTTCAACCTTGATTGGGCAACAACTTTCTACTCATTCCATCGTTGAATTGCATGGGCATCACTCAAAATTCAACCATTCAAAATTGAATGATCTTGGCATCTTGGGTCCACTTCACAAGTGGAAGGGCATACATATTTCCTACCTTCTATGGCAAGGTTGTGGTCTTTCAACAAATGTTTATTGAGTAACCACTTTGCGAGATATGATTGGATGCATGTGCCGACTTTGCAAGCAAACCTAGTGCCCACCTTAACCCATCCAATGTTCTCTTTTGTGATCTTAAGTGAAATAAGGGGGGTTTGTTTTCAAGGGGCTATAGTTATAACAACTAACAACATAAACCACACAATGCATTTACCATCTACACTTGTAGGTATTGCAACTATGACAAAATTCAAATCTTCTAATACATATGCAGGTATTGTTATTACCCAAACTAACACCCAAACCTTTTTTTGGGCATTGCAACAAAAAAATGGCAAAAAAAACCCCACCTTCCTTTCACATGGACACAAAAGGTGGGGTGAAGCTTTATCAAGCTTGCATTGATTTGCATAACAAAACAACTTGGCCATAAGAACTCATTTGATACACATGAAAAAATATCATTGGTAAGAACCTACTAGGTCTCCTTTGCACATGATATTGTTCATCTTTTTGGTTGTCCCCATTGTGCTCAAGCTCATTAAGTTCAACAAAATGTTGAGATGGAAAAGATAGTTACAAGGGCCATTTTACACATTTGATCACCCATCCCTTATTCATTTGCTTCGCTAAATAGAGCATGCTCATAAACCTCATTAGACATTGGAACATCCAATTCCTCAACTTTATGTGTGTTTAATGTAGGAGGCACTAGTTCATTCATACCTTGTTTTGGATTAATAACTACTTGGTCACATATGGCTTTTATTGCTTCAAGCACCTCCCTACCTACTACCTCCTCTTCTTCAACATGAAGATTACCTCAATTTTCAACTATAGCCCCTAAGTTGTTTGGTGTAAACACATCAATTGCAATACTTAATTTATCTCTTCCTAATTGTAACCTTTTATTTTTTTGAAGTCCCATGGCACTTCATTGATTTGTCTACTAAATCCATACAATATCATTAGCAACATCATACAACACACAAGATGGTGATACTGAATCAAGAGGAGGAAGGTGATGGCAAGAGTAACAAAACCAAGAAAAAAAAAATTAAGAAAAAAAACCAAATAATTTTTTTTAAAAAATAGAATTTAAAAATATATATAACATAAAACAAAAAAAGACCAAAAAAAAAAAGTAAATTTTTTTTAAAAATTAAAAAATAA
>Ga0209611_10011257_pt1 | contig 12950 bp, 9 predicted proteins | sample S1TSphgellanicum_3_FD_187693 | JGI IMG/M metagenome (GOLD analysis project Ga0209611, IMG submission 187693) | Host-associated microbial communities from peat moss isolated from Minnesota, USA - S1T2_Fc - Sphagnum magellanicum MG (SPAdes) (version 2) | ecosystem: Host-associated > Plants > Peat... | reverse complement strand
TGGCTGGCGGCTTAACAAGTTACCTTTATTTTCGCGTTACCGCTTTCTAACCGGCGTGGCCGAGACCGCCGGGGATGTCTCACCGTCCGGCTCTCGCGTGGCGAACTAGCCATTGACCGCTTAGGCGCCGTCGCCTATACTAAGCGCTAACCTTACCGAAGGCTTCTCATTTACCGGCTAGCTTACTGTTAGAGTGGGTGCAGTCGCGCAACTCTCGATCCTCGATCGACTTCGCGTAACAGGATCAGCTTCGTCTAGTTTGGAGCTCTGGACGGCATGAACTATAGGCGCTTGAGTTCACTAATCACCGACCCGATGTTCTGGTCTGCCGATGGCAACTTAGCGCGATTGCTTTCGCACATATTCGCCTCGGAGGACGGGATCGCGGTCATCCGGCCATGGTCCGCGCACGGGTGGCTGAGTGGCGATCAGGCGCGCGGATGGCTCGAAGACACGAAACCCATCTGGTTGACCACCGACTTCGATTCGGACAAGGTTTATCGGCGCCTGTTGGACGGGCGCTGCGTGCTCTATATGGATTTTAAGCGATTCGCCAATCGCACCTTGGCGAGCAATCTCGAAGAGGATAGCCGTACGGCGCTCGATGCGTTTTTCTCCGATCAGACGCTCGCGGCGACCTGCATCAGCTTGGCCGTGGATTGGTCCGTACCGCGTGACGGTACGATCATGTGGACGCCCCAATTCAGAATCTACGATCATTGGCCGCAGAGTCGAAACATCGCACCGGCGCAGGAGGCGGACGGAACCGAGCCGGTCGTGAGATCTTACGATCCTGGCACGGCCGCCGAGATTCTGTACGACAAACATTTCTCGCTCGGTTACTTCCAAGCATGGCGATGGCTCAGATATTCGTTCGATCTGGGCTCTTCATCGATTAAGACGAGTGAAGCATCTTACTTCCCGCCCGTTTTTTTCTTCGCGGAACCGGATAACGACAGTGGCGTTTGGCCGACGCCCGACGAAATGCTCGGTTCGGGAAACTGGCCGGACTTGACGAAGTTGATCGGCCCAATCCTGGACACGCCGGATCCGCTCGACGATGAAATCACGGGCGCGCTCGTAGACGGAAGATTCATCGTGTTGCACCGCGATCGGGAAGATGCGAGCGGAGATAACGGATCTAATAGAGTGTTTCCAATGTATTTGGCAGTTGTTTGGAAGGGTCTCGACGATGATGGGGTGCTGGTTGAAGAAAGATCCGCATGGGTAGCCGATCAATTGTCTTACCTCTGGCAGATGTCGACGTTATTTGTTCGCGATTGGTTGGGCCGTTCGGAAGTCATCGAATTGAAGCTACGCAACGTATCGGACGGGCTCGTGCGACCGTCACAAGATCTGTTGCGGCGGTTACGGCTCGCTCTGGATTTCGAGTACCTGATGACGAAGGGAAGTGCGTTCAAGGCCGTTCAACGGCTTCGCTCTATCGGCAGCCGGACCGGGCTGTTCTTCGTGGACCAAGTGTACGACAAGATGGTTTTGTCCGATCAGAGCAAGCACGAGCAAGAGCGTGCTCAGCGACGAGCGCGAGGGTTGTTCAGAGTGCGTCGTTTGGTCACCATGCGTCCGTTGCTAGAGGCAACGGGAACCTCGGGGATTCAGGTGGACGCTCAGACGAAGCTAGACGAGTTGACCGCTACGATCGACAGAGTGAGAGAGTGGTCCGCGGAACTCGAAAAGACCACCAGTCAGATCCACGCCCAAGAGGCGACGGAGCTGCAGGGCAAATCGGAACGTCACAATCGAGATTTGACGGTCGCACTGGCCTTTTTGGCCGCGGTCGTGGCTCTGCCGCTCGTAATCGGCGATTTGAGTTGGCAGGATCTTCTGAACGCGGTCGGTGCGCATCCAATTCCGCCATTCGTTTCGATATCGCTGTCGGCAAGCCACCCCTATCTCACGGTTTTTGCGGTCGGAGCAGCCGCGCTGGCCGTGTCCGGCCTCTTTGCGTACCTCTGCTTCAATATAGTGCAATCGTACTTGCCGAGCCGATTGATGTGGCAAGCTCGATTTGGAGCCAACGTTAGCCGTCTCTGGGATGACATCGACTTGGTCTCGAGAACGGCCCGACGCGCCGGCGCCGTCGACGACAAGCTGGAGGATCTCCGCGTGGCGGGCCGGTTGGCGGCCATCTTCGATGAACTGACGCGAGATCTCGCGCGCCTTCGCGGAAACGGCAAGAGGGATCTCGGGCTTTCTGACGAGGTTGGGATCCTTGAAATAAAGTTAGAGGTGATCGCGTTTCGCCGTAAATCAGGCGCGCGTTCGCTGCCGTTGTATTTACTGCTGCTGGAGCGTCAATGCGAGCTCGTTCTCAATCTACAAGTACTCGAGCGCGACGAGCTGTTGCTGGATCTCGGAAGATTCGAGGATCCCGCGGGGGCGCTGAACGTCATCGTGACGGAGGCGGGAAAGCGCAGCGAATCCTCTGCTACGCAGTTCGTTAAGGAAATGAGTTCTTTCGTCTACGCCGGTTCCGATGCCGATCTGCGCGAGCTTTCGAACCGAGGCTCTTCGATGGCTAGTGGCGCGACCAGTGCGGGATAGGCCGGCGGCCAGGCCGGATAGTCTTCGCGCTGCTTCAGGGGCATGCGACCTTGAGCAACTCCCCATCGCGGACGTTCGCTCGTACGGCGTGCAGCGACGCAGTGCGCATCGTCGAGCCGTTGACGAGGTTACGGAATCCGCGTAGTAGATCCATCAATAACCCACCGCGGCCAACACCCGCTGGGTCGCGAGCGCGTCGGCAAACGTCGGCACCTCAGCCGGCTCGCCGTCGATCTTGGCCGCGAAGGCGTCGAGCATGGTCACGAAGGCTGGGAGATTCGGGTGCGCGGCCGCCAAGTTGGCATGCGGCTGCGGCGCGAGCTCCAATTCGTCCGTTTCGTCGTCGTCGACCACGAACGTCGTGACGTCGAGGATGCTCGGGCCGCTCGCGACCGCTGTCCGCGTTTCGCCGTGGACGGCGAGCGTCGCGGAATCTACGGCCCGCGTGCCGTCGGCGGTAACCGTCGCGATCAGGCCGTCGCCGTAATCGATCGTCGCGAACGCGCCGTCGGCAACGTCGCTCGTGAAGCGCTCGCCTTTCGACTGACGCTGCGGGTTTGCCGTGCGTTCGTAGCCGGTCGCCCGCACCGGCGGCCGGCCCGCGAGCCAGTTCGCCTGATCGATGAGGTGCGAGAGGATCGCGCCCGTTAGCCCGCCGCCGAGCTTGCGTTCGAACCACCACGAATTCGGTCGTTCGCTATCAGCCCGCAGCATACGCGCGAAGAACGTCGATTCGATCGCGCGCAGCGGCCCGAGGTGGCCGTTGACGACGAGTTCCTTTAGCGCCTGTCGCGAAGGCGTATACCGGAACTCGTGGGCGATCGCGCAGACGCTGGTCGGAGCGGCGGCTTCGGCCGCGCACATCTCTTCGGCTTCGGCCACGGTGCGCGCGAAAGGCTTCTCGCACAGCACGTGTTTGCCGGCCGCGAGCGCCGCGAGCACGGGCTCGCGGTGCAGATACGGCGGCGACGCGATCGACACGACGTCTAGTTCGACGCCGCGCAGCATCTCCTCGAAACTCGCGAATGCGTGCGGAATCCGCCGCGCGGCGGCCGCCTCGGTCGCTCGATTGGGCGAGGCGATGGCAACGACCTCGAAGCGTCCTTGCGCCTGGAACGCCGGCACGTGCACGAGCGCGCCGAAGCTCGCACCCACCACGCCAACCCGCAATTTCCCGCTCACGTCACCCTGAGCCTGTCGAAGGGCACCCTGAGCCTGTCGAAGGGTCATGCGGCCAGGGGCTCGCGCACAACGTCGGCTAAGATATCGAAGGCGCGGTCCAGTTGCGCCGCGCCGATCACCGGGGGCGGCGCGATCGTGATCGACTCGCCCCGCGCTCCCGATTGCAGCAGCAAGAGCCCGTGCCGCAACGCGCGCAAAACGGTGGCGTTCGCGAGCGCCGGCTCCTTGAACTCGATGGCCCACAGCATGCCGCGGCCACGCACGTCGACGATCTGCGAGCCCGGCCGCTCGAGCGCATGCAGCCGTTCGCCCATGTGCGCTTCCCGTTCCCGCGCGACGCGCGCGATTTCCAAGCGCTCGATCTCGGCGAGGTTCGCGAGCGCCGCGGCACAGCCGAGCGGGTTGCCCAAGAACGTCGAGGTGTGCAGCGCTTCGCCCGTCGACGCGGCCCATGCGCCGGCGATAGGGCCGGCGGCGATGGCCGCCGATAGCGGAAAACCGCCCGCCAGCGCCTTACCGACGCACAAGATGTCGGCGCGCACGTTTTCGCGCTCGCATTCGAAGAGGCGGCCCGTCCGGCCGAAACCCGTGTAGATCTCGTCCACGATCAGCACCGTGTCGCGCTTGGAGCAGATTTCGCGCAGGCCCGCGAGGAAGCCATCCGGCGGGATGATGACGCCCGCGCGCCCCTGAATCGGTTCCACGATCACCGCGCCGAGCGTGCGGTCCTTGCGCAGCGCCTTAGCGACGGCTGCGAGCGCGCGCTCCGTACTACGCGGCTCGCGCGGGTCGGGAAACTTCACGTAACTCGTGCCTTCGCGCAATTGCTTGCGCCATGGGTTGCGAAATTTGGGAATGCCTGAGACTTCGAGCGCGCCGTACGAGAGGCCGTGATAGCTGCCCGCGAAAGACAGCACGTTGGGTTCGCCCGTGACGAGAAACGCGGTCTTGAGCGCGAACTCGACGCTATCCGAACCGTTGCAGCACAAGAAGGTCTTGGCGTCGTTCACAGGCGCGAGCACCGCGAGCTTCTCGAGCAGCCGGGCCTTGGCCGCCGTCGGGTGGACGTCACCCATGCCATGCGGCAGTTGCAGCGCCTGCTCGCCGATCGCGCGCGCGACGGCGGGATTCGCGTGTCCGGTGAGCGCGACGCCGAAAGCCGAGGTGAAATCCAAATAACGGTTGCCGTCGACGTCGGTTACCAGCGCGCCGCGTCCGGATTCCCAGAAGACCGGAAAGTCGTCGGCGAGATAGGTGACGCCGCGCGACTCCGTCGCGCGCAACGAGGCGGCTAGCGCCAGTGAGCGCGGCCCGGGCACCGCGCTGACGATCGACTCGAACTCGTCGGTCATGCGCGGTAGATAGCGCGCACGAACGGCAGAATCCGCCCGGCGCCGCCGTGCTCGCCGCCCAGCGGCGGGTCCTGGAGCGACCCGAACGGGGCGATGCGTGACGCGCCGCAGGCGAGCGCGAACTCCTCGACGTCCGCGCGCGGCGGCGCGCCGAGCGCGAGGGCTTCGAGAGGTAACGCGTGCCGGCGCAGAAAGGCCAAAGCGTCCGCCGGGCCGTCGACCGGATAGATCGCGAGCGTGCGGCGCAGCAGGGGCGGCGGCTCGTCCGTCGGCGGATCGAAGACGACCAGGTGCGGTGCCGTTATGCCCGCGAGCGCCTCACCCCGGCCTTGCGCGGCACGGAACAGAGCCGCGCGCCGGTAGGCCACGACCGCGGCGTCAAGCTCGTCGTAACCCGCGGGAAATTCGATCGCCGCGACGTCGCACGCCGTCGCAACCCGGCGCGCGAACGTCGCCGCCTCGAGCGCGCCGTCGCGTTCGACGAACAGCGCGTGCAGCGAGAGGCAACCCTCGCCGTCATAGAGCAACGCATCGCGCGCGGCGCCGTCGGCGCAAGCCCGGACTCGCGTCTCATCGGCGAGCGCTTCGCGCGCGACGAATCCGGCGCTCGTCCGATGGCCGAACGGCAGAAAACGCGCTTCGGGCGCGACCAGAGCCCGGACGGCGCTCAGCGTCTCCGCGCGCCCGAACGCGACGACGGCGTCGGCCGCGCCGAGCATCGCGCGCGACGTGATCTCGTCGCTTCCGTCCCAGATGCCGCTCGCGAACCGCTCGCCCAGTTCCGGGAGTTCCTGGCCGAGGGTCTCGCCGAAGGCCGCGATGAGGCCGTCGTCGCGGTCCTTGACGGTCACGTGCGAGCCGGCGCAGAGCGCGAACGCAAGCGGGAAGACGGCCACGCCGATCGTCGTGTCGCTCGAGACGATCGCCACGTGCGCGAGGCCGCGGTAAGCGACGTCCGGCCTTCCCGCGCGGGCCACGAAGCCGTCGAGGGCCGCGAGCGAACCCAACTCGCCCTCGATCGTCGCCCGCAGCGCCTCGCGTCCGAGCGCGCCGAAGAGTCGGTCCAGCGCGTAGTCCACGACCGGTTCCGTATAGCCGGTGCGCGCGATCAGCGCGCGCGTGGCGCGGACCCGCGGCGGGAAATCGGCGTCGGTCCAGCGCTCGGCGGCGTCGGTGACGGCGCGCAGTCTCCGTTCGGCCGGCGACAAATCCTAGGTGATTCGGGACGTTAGCTGGAGAGCGTCGGCACGAACGGACCGGCCAGCAACGCTTCGGCGTCGAGCGAGCAGCCGCGCGCCGGCGCATCGAGGTCGCGGCCCAAGAGAACGATGCCGCCCTCCACGCGATACCCGCGATCTTCCGTGTCGACGGCGACCGCCGAGGAGCGGTTGCCGAGGTCGACGTGGCGCAAGAAGCCGGTCTCGCCGGCGGGCACTTCGCGGCCGTCGCCGTCGACGATCAAACTGCGCAGCCACGGCGGCGCCACCTTCACGCGCGGCTCGCTGCCGCGTGAGCGCGGCGCGTCGTAATACTGGCTGACGAGTTCCGTCATCCCGTACTCCGCGACGATCGCCTCGCTCGCAATGCCGAGAGCGTGCGCCAGCCGCGCATAAAGTTCCGCGCGCTCGACGACGCGCGCGCGCCCTTTGAATCCGCCCGTCTCCATCACGCGTGAACCGGCGGGCGCCGCGAACGTGCGCGCGTCGCGTTCGAGTTCTTCCAGCAGCGCCGCGAAGGCGAACGCGGTGCCCGCGATGCACACGGGCTGAGCTTGCCCGCACGCGGCGTCGAGCGCTTTGGCGAAGCCGCCCACGTCGACGCGATCGTCGTCCAAGAAATACGCTGCCTTGCCGTCACCGCGCAGCACGGCAACGTGGCCCATCATGTACCCGAGCGACGAGTTTGGCCGAAAGCGCGGGTTCGGGACAAAATTCAAGTAACGAAGCTTCGGCCGGTCCGGCAGCATGAAGCGGTCGAAGCCCGCGAGCAGCGAGGCATCGTAGAGGGCCGCGCGCTCGATGTAGTGCTTGCCGGCGGTGGCGGCGGTCGTGCCGCTGGTCGCGAAGACCAGCTCGGCAGCGAGCGGATCGAACGTGGCGAGCGTTGCGTCTTTGAACGCGCTCGCCGGCACGGCCGGAATTTCGCGCCAGGTTCGCGGTGCCCGGCCCGCCGTTACGCCCTGGGCGCGCGCGAAGCGGCGGTACGGTTCGTTGCGCTCGAACTGATACGCGAACGTCGCGCGGGCATGCGCGTCGAACGCGGCCTCATCGCAACCTTCGCCGCCCGCCGCCCAGGCGCGCACGAGGGCTAGGAACGCGTCATCGAGCGCGCGTCCCGCGGCGTCGGTCACCGCGCCGTCCGGGTTCGGACGGGCTGCGGCCGCGCGCGCCGGGCGCTGATCAACCCGCTGTTGAGCCCGCCGATCGCGAGGCCGCCGTCGAAGCGCGCCGCTTCCACTTTGATGCAGCGATCGACGACGACGTCGAGACCGGCGGCGTCCGCCGTGCGGATCGCTTCTTCGTTGATAACGCCGTACTGATACCAGATCGCGCGCGCACCGGCGGCGATCGCTTCATGCGTGACCGCGAGCGCGTCGGCAGCCTTGCGAAACACGTCGACGATGTCGGGCGCGCCGCGCTCGGCCGCGTACGCTTCGAGCGACGGGTATGCGCGCACGCCGTCGATCTCGCGCAGCGCCGGGTTGATCGGCGTCACGTCGAGCAGACCCTTCGTGCGCAGGTACGAGAAAACAAAATAACTGGGGCGCGTGACGTTGGCCGAGGCCCCGACCATCGCGACGGTGCGCGAACGTGCCAACAGGTCGCGGCGCTGCGAAACCGTGTTCAGAATCATGCCTGGACTCCCGCCGGCGCCGCGGCGCGGGCGGCCGCGCGCAGACCGTTCTCGAGATCCCAAATCAGATCGCCCGGGTCTTCGAGTCCGACCGAGAGCCGGACCATCTCGGGCGTTACGCCGCTGGCCTGCAACTCAGCGTCGGTCAACTGCTGGTGCGTCGTGGACGCCGGGTGAATCACCAGCGACTTCGCATCGCCGACGTTGGCCAGGTGGCTCCACAACTCGAGCGCCTCGATGAAGGCCCGGCCGGCTTCGCGCCCGCCGCGCAAGCCGAAGGTGAAGACCGCGCCCGCACCGCTCGGCAAGTATTTGGCGGCCAGTTCTCGGTACGGCGAGTCGTCGAGCTCCGCGTAATTGACCCAGGCCACTTCTTCGCGGCCGCGCAGAAAGTTCGCGATGATCCGCGCGTTCTCCACGTGCGCCGCCATGCGCAGCGGCAGCGTTTCCAAGCCCTGAATCAGCATGAAGGCGTTCATTGGTGAGAGCGCGGCGCCCGTGTCGCGCAAGATTTCGGTGCGCGCTCGCATCAAGAACGCGTATTCACCGAACGTCTCCGCGAAGTTCATGTTGTGGTAGCCGGGGCTGGGCTCGGAGAGCAACGGATGCTTGCCCGCGCCCCAGGGAAACTTGCCGCTTTCGACCATCACGCCGCCGATCACGGTTCCGTGGCCGCCGATGAATTTCGTGGCGGAGTGCACGACGACGTCGGCGCCGAACTCGATCGGGCGGCAGAGCGCGGGCGATGCGAACGTGTTGTCGACGACGAACGGCACACCGTTCTCGTGCGCGATCGCCGCCAGCGCGCTCAGGTCCGCGACGTTTCCCAGCGGGTTGCCGATCGTTTCAGCATACACGAGCTTCGTATTGGGCAAGATCGCGGCGCGCAGCGCTTCGGGGTCGTCGCCGGCCACCAGCGTGCATGCGATGCCCATGCGCTTGAGCGTGACCGTGAACTGCGTGACGGTGCCGCCGTAGAGGCTTGCGGTCGAGACGATGTGATCGCCCGACTGCGCGAGGCAGAGGATGGCTGAAAGCTGCGCGGCTAGTCCGCTGGCGGTCGCGACGGCGCCGAGTCCGCCCTCGAGGCTGGCCATGCGCTCTTCGAAGGCCGAGACCGTCGGGTTGCCGATCCGGCTGTAGATGTTGCCGTACGTCCGCAGCGCGAACAGCTCGGCAGCGTGTTCGGTCGAATCGAATACGAAGCTGGTGGAGAGGTAGATCGGCTGCGCGCGGGCGCCGGTCGCCGGGTCGGGCGGCGTGCCGGCGTGAAGCGCGCGCGTCCGGAATCCAAAGGTGTGGTCTCGCATGACGCGGGGCGGCTACGCTTTCTTCTTGGAGAACGGGTTGCTCTTGTTGCTGGCTCGGTGCTCGGCGGTGAACGCCGTGGGCGCGCCTTTGCCGGTGCCGGTGTCGACGGTTCCGACCATGTCCGAGGCGCCTTCCACGTACCCGCTCAGGGTAACGCTGGCATCGCCCTCTTTGACGAGCATCCGGATCAGCCGTCCGTCGTAGGTTCCCTCGAATGGCCACTCGTGCTTGTTCACCCGCCATATGCCCGAGATCGTCCCGCCCTCCTTTTGGGCGATCACGAGGTACGAGTATTCCGTGTGGTCGAGAAATTGCAGCTGGAGTTCCCACGTCCCGTCGAGCGTGGCGAACGCGGGCGACGTCGGCGTGGCCGACGGTTCGGGCGAGGGAGACGACTCGCTTTCGGGAGCGCGGTGCCGTCCGCGATGGCGTCCCCCGGGAGCCGGTGACGGCGTCGTCTCGGGCGACGGTGACTGCGCCTCGGTCGGAACCGGTAGCGGAACGCTGGGCGCCGGCGCCGGCTCGCCGTTCGTGGGCGCGACGCTCGGGGCCGGTGTCGGCCCGGGAACCGAGGGCGGCGGTGGCGGTGGCGGGGCCTGAGCGTTCACGCGCGCCAGGCCCGCGGGACCGAAGGCCACGGCCAGGATCAGAGCCGCCGCCAGTCCGAGGAGCGAGACGATGCGCGGGAAACGAACGTGGTTCAAGGGCCCTCACTACACTGGGGGATCGGGGGGCTTCGCCCCCCGTATAAACGGAGCGGCCGGGAAAAGGCCAACGCAGCGCGTTCGCGCCGCGTTGGCGACTTTCTTGCGCGACGCTAAAACTTGAAGTACACGAATTGCGCCGGAACGCCCGGATAGGTCGCGAGTTCGAGCGCCAGCAGGAGCCCGGCGAACGCGGCCGCGCGCAACGGAACGGCGTCCCGAATCCGGGCCGCGATTCCCCGCTCGACGGCGATTTCGACGCAGAGCGCGAGCACGGCCAGCAAGGTGAGCGGCGCGCTCAAAAGCGCCGGCCCCGGGCCGCCCACCAACATCGAACGCAGCACGCGCAACGCGTCGGGGAAGGTCTGGGCGCGGAACAACACCCAGCCGGCAAGCACGAGCGCGAAGGTCAAAGCGGTCGCCGCTACCCGCCGTACGCCGCGCGGGGGCGAGGCGTCGCGCGCGCGGCCGACGCCGAGCGCGCGTTCGAGCGCCAAGAGCGCGCCATGGTAGCCGCCCCACGCGATAAACGTCCAGTTCGCACCGTGCCAGAGGCCGCCGAGCAACATCGTCAACATCAGATTGCGATAGGTCGCTACCGGTCCGCCGCGATTGCCGCCGAGGGGGATGTAGAGGTAATCCCGCAGCCAGTTCGAGAGCGTCATGTGCCAGCGGCGCCAGAATTCCGTGACGCTCCAGGCCAGGTATGGGCGCTTGAAATTCGCCGGAAAATCGAATCCGAGAACGCGCGCCGAGCCGATCGCGATATCGCTGTAGCCCGAGAAATCGAAGTAGATCTGCATGCCGAAGGCAAAGGCCGCGCCCCAGGCGGCGAGCGCGCCCGGGTGCGTTCCGAGCGAACCGAAATAGGCGTCGGCGGCCGGCGCGAAGCGGTCGGCCAGCACGCTTTTCTTGACCAGGCCCAAGCCGATCTCGTGGATGCCGCGCGCGAGCCGCTCCGGCTCGGGGCGGTGGCGTTGCGCGAGTTCGCCGAAGAAGCGCCCGGCCCGGACGATCGGCCCGGCCAACAGCTGCGGGAAGAACGCTAAATAGAGCGCGTAGTCGAACGGATTTCGGACCGCGCGCACCTTGCCGCGCGAGACGTCGACCAGGTACGAGATGCTCTGGAACGTGTGAAAACTAATGCCGACCGGCACCAGCACGTGCAGCAGCCACGGGTCGCTCGGCAGGCGCAATAGCGCGGCGACGTTGCCGGTCAGGAAGTCCGCATACTTGGCCGTGCCCAAGAACAGCAGGTTGGCGGCCAAGCCGCACACGAGCAATGCGTGGCGGCGCGCGCCCGCGCTGCGCTCGATGCCGAGGCCGAAGCCGTAGTCGGTGACGGTCAACCCCAGCAGCACCGCGAGGTACCAGGCGTTCCACCGGGCGTAGAAGTACCAGCTGGCGATCAGCAGGAGCGCGCGGCGGGCTCGCTCGTCGCGCAGCGCGTAGTACGCGGTTACCAGGATCGAGAAGAACAGCGCGTACTCGAACGACTGGAACAGCAGCGGCGAACCGATCAGCAGCGTCGCCAGCACGCGGCGCAGCCCGTGACCGGCGTGCGTCACGATGGCCGGTGAGGCCGTGGGCGCCGGTACGCCAGGCTTCGCGCTCGCCGGAGCGGGAGACGCGGGCGCGGCGACCGGAGACGGCGGCGCCGTCAGGGACTCCCGCAGCCCGAGCGCCCGGCCGACGTCGTACGCGAGCCGGGCGCTAAAGAGCGCCGCGCCGTCGCCGTTGAGGTGGTCGGCGTCGGCGAAGAGCGCGGGGCGCTCGAGTGCCGTGTATGGGGCTTGCGGCAAGATGCGCGCGCCGTCTTCACGAGCGAACTGCGCGAGCGTGCCGCCGAGCGGCGCGGGTGGCACGGGCTGCAGCGGCCGGGTCGGGATGCGCACGAAGATCACGGGCGTTCCGGTCGCGCGGTAGCGCTGCACGATCGGCAGCAGCCATTCGCGCCGGTAGCGCGCGTAGCTCGGGCTCGGGAGCGGCACACGGCCGGTCTGCCGCTGCAGTTCGGCGACCTGGCTTGCGGGAAATCCGGGCGGCAACACGAGGCTGCCGTCGGGGTTGCGGCGCAGGCCGGCGAGCGAGGCCGGCCCGACGTGCGGTGGCCCCTCTTGTCCGCGGGCTTGCGCGAGCGCCGCAAAGCGCGCGCGAGGATCGAGGACGAAGGCCTGGAGGTCGTCGCGCAGCAACGGCCCGCGCAGACCCAAGTCGAAAAACGACTCAAAGCGCCGGTCAGCTTCCGGAAAGCTCAGCGCGACGGCCGCGATTTCCCGCGGCGTGGCGCTGAAGACGATGTAGTGCAGGTCGAAGAGCCGGTCGTCGCCGTCGACGCTGCCGATTGCGCCGTCGTCGTCGTCGAGGGTGTCGACGGGGACCACGACCGCTCGGAAACGGTCGGCGCGCGGGTCGAGCGCCTGGTCGAAGACGGTCCAGCAACGCGGCGTCGTTCCCGGCACGGCCGCGTTGATGAAACGCAGGCCAGGCGCGGCACGACCGGCGAGCGCCGCGTCGAAGCCGTTATAGATGCGCGAATCGCCCAGGACCAGGACGTCGTGTCGCGGATCGCGAGCCGCGGCGTCCGTGAGGGTAAGTCCGCGCTCGAAGCTGCCGGCGCTCGAAACGGGATCGAGTAGCCCCCGGTACAGCGGCGTCGCGAACAGGGCGGCGTCGACCGCCGCGAAGATGACCAGCGCCGGCAACAGCTCCGCTAGCGCTCTTAGAATCGCGAACTTCAACGAGCGTTCGATCCGATGGCGTGTCTTCCGGTACGGGCGGTCGGCATGGACCGAGGAGCGGTTCGGTCGCTCCTGGCGGCGCCCCTCGGTTGGAGGTGACACCTCTTGCGGACTCTGATATACTCTTTAGGCTGTGAAACAGAAGATCCACCCCACCTGGTACCCCGAAGCCCACGTCCATTGTGCGTGCGGCAGCACGTTCACGACCGGTTCGACGGCCAAGGACATCAGCGTCGAGATTT
>Ga0209611_10011256_pt1 | contig 12951 bp, 3 predicted proteins | sample S1TSphgellanicum_3_FD_187693 | JGI IMG/M metagenome (GOLD analysis project Ga0209611, IMG submission 187693) | Host-associated microbial communities from peat moss isolated from Minnesota, USA - S1T2_Fc - Sphagnum magellanicum MG (SPAdes) (version 2) | ecosystem: Host-associated > Plants > Peat... | reverse complement strand
CAATGTCAAAACAAAAACATGGTGTACTGAAGAGAACTGCACCCTCATGAAGCTGGTAGGCTTTTCAGTCAGCATTGCTGGAACTCATAGAAAAATATCTTGATAAGTACAAATTTCAAGTCAATATGAATAGAACCAAGAGATGAGCAGACAGACCTGTAGTAGAGATTTCAAATCCTATAACATATTAGCCAATAGGAAAAACAAAAAAACCAAACTAAACAACATAGAAAACTGAAAACAAAAATAAACCAGATAAGCGATTTGATCAATAGCAACAGGCATGCATGTTCAGAGATCTTCAACTGCAAAATGTGTTTCTTTCACAAGACTAGCAATAGTGTGAAGACTCTGGCATGATGCAGGATGTATTATGCACTTTGGCCATGACTCTATCAAGATGCCATTGAAAGAAGTGAAATGTAATGCAATGTCCCAAGAAAAACATTGGCTAGCGATTAACACTAGAAAGAGGAATGGAGAAAAGACCTAATGAGATACAAGCAGAGGAAATAAGGAAGTACATTAGAAAGAACATATCTGGACAAAGTGGAGGTCATATCAAAAGATGGGTGGGAGCTGGGAATTAAGGACAAGAGAGTTTGAGTTTTTGTTGCATTTTTAAAAGCAACTTATATGGCAAGAAGTAGTGTGTCATTACTTTATCAGTGTCACTCACAAAGTGTCAAACCATCATCTTCACAAGCTGCCAGGACTCCCCACCATTGATTTCATCAACTTTCAACAATAGCTGTAGATAAATCTATAACAATCTACCCCAAATTTTAGGGCATAATAACACTGCACAACTAGGAGTTTTTGTTGCATCTCTAGAAGCAATTTGAAGCAATAGGGACAACAATTATCCACAAGATTGGTTAGCATGGAGCTCAATGCAGTTAATTACTAGGAGAAATAATCAATTTGGCATGCAGATCACTGGAAGGAATTTCACAGCTCGAATTTGTATACTTGTAAATTTGCATCTCAGAAGCTTTTGTGAAATTTTGAGTTGTTTCATTAGTGATTTAGTGAATCATAAGCAGTGTGCACTAGTTGGATGCTGACTTGTGCAGATTTTTTGAACGTTCTTTACTCTATGCTAAACTACAACATTTTTCCTCAAACTTTGTTAAAAATTATAAATTTATGACTACAAAAGCTTAGAAGTGAAAAAAAAATTGAAACTATGTTTTGATTTGGATATACATTGATTGTTTTCAAACATGCTTTTGACCTTCAAAAATACATAATTTGAAAACCTTCCTTGAAGATGAAATGTTTATTACATTTTTAGGTAGGGCTAGGTTACCATTTTTATGAAAATTTCATGTGTTATGTATGCTTAAAACTATTTATGAAATATATGTTTTGAAAAATTGACATGGTGTTGAACAAGTTATACAATGAACCTAACACATAATTCACCATTTAAGGTCATCAATATGTTTAAGAAATCAAAACATATTATATAATTTTCTAAAAACCTTGATTATGTGTCAATCCAACTAGAAATCCTATATTGTTAACAAAAATTCATATTTCACTACAAGAAATTACGACTTTTTAGAAGGCCAACTTGATCAAAGTGTTCACATTGACCAAAAGGTATGTTCATTTTGACTAAAGGTTTGGGGCATAAAAAACACACGTTACATTTGACTAGTACATTTGACTAAAGTGACCTTTGCGACCAAATATCAAATCAAAGATCTGATCAAAATGAACAAATGTCCATCAAAATGGCCATGGCTTAGTCAAATTGGCCATCTTGATTTGATAGGGTTTAATCAAATTGACCATTGTGATTTGACATTTAATCAAATGAGCCATGTACTCATTTGATGATTTAACTTGCTCATTAAGCTTAGGCTACCTACCTAACCTAATATAACTAATAGGTTAAGCTAGGCCTAGACTACCTATTTAGCCTAACATAACTAATAGGTTAGTAAGCTACTTGTTAGGTAATATGTTACTAGCTATGTAGCCTAGCCTAAACCTACCTAACATAACATAGGCCACTTAGGCCTAGTAAATAAATAACTTATCCTACAAGTTAGGTAACTAGTAGTTTAATCCACCTACGCCTACTAAGTAGGTAGCTTAACCTAAGCTATTGAGGTTTATTTGGTAACTACATACATAGTGTAAACCACTTAAGCATATTAAATATGTAGCCTAGCTTAAGACACCTAGGCCTACAAGGTAGGTGGCTTAACCTAAGCTACCTAGGCCTATTAAGTAGGTATGTAGCCTAACTTAAGCTATGTAGGCCTTCTAGGTAGGTACATAGCCTAGCCTAAGCTACTTAAATAGGTATATAACCTAACCTAGGCTATTTAGGTATGTAACTCAATTTAAGCTACCTAGGTAGATACATAATTTAACCTAGACCTACTAAGTAAGTACATAGCCTAACTTAGGTTACCTAGGTCACCTAAGCCTACTAAGTAGGTATGTAATTAACTTGAGTTAGGCCACCTAAGCTACTAGGTAGGTAACTTAACCTAATATTTGGTAGGTAGCTTACTAGCCTAAACCCATTTAATAAACTAGGCTACTTACCTAATATGCCTAGGCTAGATCTATTAATAGGTTAATAGGTACCTACATAATTTATTAAATAGCATAGGTGTAGGTAATTTATTAAGTAGGTATAAACATAGACTTAGTAAGTACCTATAAGGCCCAATAGACTATAATCTACATGTTACCTAAGTGCATGCACTTATTAATAAATACCTCCTCCCTACCTAGGTTTATCTATCTATAACCTACCTATTTATGTAAATAGTGAAAAAAAATTCAAATTCATTTAGTGCAACATGTTGAAAAAAAATCATGGAAATTGATTACAATATGTTGATCCAAAATCATGTTCATTACGATATGTTGTCCAAAAACATTCACCTTATGGGGTGGTGGTGCAATGGTTAAACACTTCACTCTTCAATGCGGAGGTGAGGAGTTCAAATCCCCACACTTGCAACCTACATTACCTTGGTTAATTAGATGTTATAATTAGGTTACCTAGGTTGCAAAGCCTACTAGACCACTTGCCTAGGCTACTTGGCCTAATTTAAATGGCTTGGTTTAGCCTAGGTGGTTAAACTAGGTGGCCTAGCCTAAGCCTAGGTCATAGGGTTGTTAAGTAAATAAATAAATAATTATTTTTTCATAATTAATTAGCTAGGTAGGGTAGGTAATTAATTAATTCATATTTTCATATAAATTTTAAATAAATTATTTTAAATTATATATATATATATATTTTTTAATTTTATTTTAAAAAAAAATTTTTTGGTCGATACCCAAATTATATTGTTGTCACAATGATACAGTAAAAGAAACCACATAAAAAAAACCAACCAAAAAGATTCAATCAAAATGGTTGGGTCCAAAACAACTTGTCCAGAATGGCACTTTGGTCAAGTTGGACATGGGAACAAAAAAACCATATGGGGAGTTTGTTTTACCAAAATTCCCAATCAAAAAGGTTGTGATTTCTTGTAACATTTGCATAAAGTATTAATATATTTATGTGAAGGTATGCAAATGAAAATTGAAATGTATTAAAGTGAAAAGAGATGACTATGATAAAAAATGGATGATTGTGAGGATGTCAACACTTCAATCAATCAAGCTAACCTCATTACATCAACGTTCAATTAAGCATCTAGCTTTTAATCAAATAAGCATCTAGGAACATTGGGGCTTGCTTTGCATGTTTATGGCCATTGTCATTTTTGCTATGGCACACTCAAGTTCACCTTTGAACTTCATTTGAGATTGAATACTTGTCGAAATGGTTGTTGTGCACATTTGAAGGTTGGATCACCTTGCAAAATCTCACCACGGATTCATTCTTAAGGTGCTAGTTGTTATGAACAATTGAAGTTCAAGTAAGTTATAATTACAAAACTTTGAATATGTTAACTTGAAAGACATGGCGCTCATGTCATGCAATTAAAAAGTTTCAATTCAAATTTGATTTTGGTTATTGAGGTGTAGTATTTATCAATTTGATGGGAAACCAAAGGAATAAGCAAAAAAATGTAAATCGTCATCCAATTGAATTTGTAGAAATTATAAAGCCTTTCAAAGGTGAAACGTTTGTAATGGACAATGAGTTCGATGAATTAAGGATGATGATAATGAGGAAAAGGATCTTGATCCTCTTTTGTTAACTTGGCAACCAAGAAAAAAAGTGCAATCAATTATGGCAACAAAACTATAGGTTTAGACAAGCTAAATCACTTGCAAAGAAAAATTGCAACAAAGATTAGAGGAGAAAGCTTTCATAAAATGCATCTAGGATGCCTCTTTTGTCTCAAAGAGAAGTAGTGGTTTGCAAAAGTTTCATAGGTTTACTTACAATGGTGCAAAAACCATTGCCATGTTTATCATAAAATATTTAAAAGGATTTGACGTCAAAATGCAAAACATAAGATCATGGAAAAGGTTTTGTTTCATGACCTTCATGTTGATGTTGTTCCACCCTATATGCACAATCTCAAGAGATTGAAATACAAGCAACAATTGGTAAAGAACTTTACATATGGGGTATTAGGTCATGTGACAAGCCAATGATCGTTGAAATTGGTAATGGAAAATGATATTGTATGCACATTTGCATCCTTTTAGTTAATATCAATCGAACAATAGGGAAGCAACAAAAATTTTGGAAGTTGACAAAAGAAATATTAAGAAAGGATATGAAAAATGTCTATTGTTGGACACATTAAGGAATGCATTTTGGACAAACTATAGAAAGGCCAAATGATCAATTGTTTTGTCTAAGAAGTTTGCCAAGTGTGTGGTAATTGGTGGACACCCAAAATTTTTATTTCTCCAAATCAGAAGGACGTTGTTAGCTCAAAGATTGCAATGAAACAATTTGAGGTGCATCTTATGCATTACTTGTAAATATATTAGGTACACATGTGTCATTACATTTTCCTAGTAAATTTTTGTTTTAATAGTGCTTCAATTTCATTACTATGTAGAGATTTGTGGAAAGCTTCTTTTGGTCATTAATGTAAAGATGCAAATTCAAGTTACATAGAAATAACCATAATGAACAATTTTCTCCATGAAAACTTTCAACTTATTTTAAGATATGATGTTCATATTATGATAAATAAATGTTTGATAATACATAATGTTATAATAATGTTGATGATTATGATTTTTTAAGTTGTAAAATGTTCTCCCATTAAAGATGTAATTGGGTTAAGTCTTGTTTTTATCATTTTACAAAGAAAAAATGAAAATTTAAAATTCATGAAAAATAATAAATTACTACTAAACAAGGAGTTTTAAACTTTTTTAATCAAATTATTGGTGTACAATTACATAAAGACAAACATATGAATCAATTTCATATTCATAATTTATGTAATTTGATTTGTTGTTAAGGTCCAAATCAATTATATGTGACCTTTATAGGAATTCAAAAAAAATGAAATTTTATGTGTGAGTACTTTTGATATTATATGTATTTCCAATTTCAACACAAAGTGTGTACACCATATCAAAGAAATATCTAGACAAAATATGTTACCATGGTGACTCAATATGTTCATGATCTACTTAGTTATTGTAACTCAATTATTGGTTTGTTAATTGGATATTGTCATCAAGGGTTATCTTTTCAAATTTTTCATATAAAAGATTTGGCAAATCTTCACTGAGACAAAAGAATTAGCTGAATCTACATTAGAAAAACTCATTTCTCTCCCAAAATTTCCATTTCTTTTGTTGAAACCATTAAAAAGAATTGCTGGGAAAAAATGACTAACTATCATAGGTTAATTCAAAACTGTTGGTTTAAAGTTTATGTACACATTAAAATAAAAAATTGTTTTGTCAAGATAATACCCGTATTAAGTTCCACAAATAACGACTTGCACTAGTACCCTGCTCAATTTTTGCACAAATTTTCAGTTTTTTGTTCAACATTTGGAAAGAAAATGAACAACAACACAACAGATTTGCCTTCCAATATTCAAAAAATCAAGGATATGTATCATTACATGATTCAAGCATGATCATTTGGGAACAGCCATCAACCAAACAAAAGCCTTTTGGAACTTGTTAAAAATGTAAAAGTTTTTTGTGGGGTTTGCTAACTTTATCAGTTTATAACTTTATAAATTTTATGCACTAGAGAACACACCCTAGGAGGCAGAATGCGCCCCCCGTTACAGCATAATATTCCATTGTGTAAAGGTTCATATCTAGGTTGAAAAGTAGCATAGTTAGGCCCATAGTTAGGTTGTGTACTAGAGTAGTCAGGTGGGTAGGAAAGGACTGAATAGGCCGTGGCAGCTGATTCTGCCAATTAATAGACAAATCAACATTTTATGGAGTATGGACCCTTTTCATATCCATGTTCAAAAACTACAATTATTTTTCGGAATAGTAGGGTTTGAACCAACCAACAACTCAGTTGTGGATGGATGATGGAACCCCAAGTGAGTTCAACTTGGGTTTCACAATAGTAGCCTATTTTGTTTGGGCCCGGGACTATCACATTTGATCCAACTTTTGGAAGCTTTACCTTATTAGAACTGGTTTTTGTGGTGAAAGTGTTTAGACCGTTTAGATTGAAACAGATTTTTTTGGTGTTGAGAGTGTGGACATAGTAGTAGGTAGATGTACAACTTCTTGTCTATTGGCAGGGCCAGCGTATTTGTGATGCCTTGTTTGCAATCTCCAAGTTCTTTGGACATCCTTGAATGGAATCTTTAGAGGTTTTAAGGAAAACCATTGAAAGCTTTGTTGTTAAATTATTATGAAGCATAGGAAACAATTCTTTTGTGTGGGGCCTGGGCATCAATTTTGTGTATGCTTCCTGGGGTCTGCTTTTGGAATGTACTTCATTTTCAATACTATATTATTAAAGGTTATGAATGAGTTTTTTTTTTAAAATTTAAAATTTAAAAAAAATTTTTTTTAAATAATTTTAAATCCCAACTTGTCAATTCTCAACCATGAAAATCTTCCACTTCACACCAGATGTTGCCTTGTGAATAGTGTGGTGGAGACACCAAGCATCAAGCAAATTACCCAAGTGGTTCCCCCACAAGGCCACGCTTGCTAGACACTAACTATTATAGCCAACCTAGTAATAGAAGGGGTCATTAGGTCAATTGATCGTATATATTAAAGTATTTGAATAGTTTTGGGTCAAAATACATCACCTTATTGCAATAGTTAGAAAATGGCTACACTTGAAATGGGGGCAATAGTCTTCAAGGGAAAAGAGCCATTCCAGCCAGGGTTTTTTTTTGGTGGCAAATTTTCATCACTTGGTGACCAAAAAGAGAAGAGGGGTTGCAACTTGTCTAAAGATATTTTTTGGAAAAAATTCAAGGAAGAAAAAATCGAATTTTCCATATTTCAGCCATAGGGTTTTCTTGTATGTCACCAGTATAAGGTGGGGTTTGCAAAAAAAAAAAAACTTTTCTCTCTAACCTCTAGTGAAATTTGGCTAAGTACTCTTGTGGATGATCACCCATCCACCTACCTCACAAAATTCAAGGAAATAAAAGAAAAAAAAACTTGATTCCATCACTTGAAGTTGACAAACTAAAAATTTCACTTCATATAAGAAAAAAAATTCAGTAATTTCTTAGATTCAAAATCCTAGATAAATAGGGTCAATTACTACGAATTAGTTTGCAACTTATAGTGTGATTTAATTAAACAACCAATCAGTAATTCAAATTGGAAAATAATGTAAGGAGCAAGGTAATAGAAAATTGTCATAAACTAGATCAACAAATTGAACCACTATTAAAATGTCAATTATTTTGTTATAAGGTTTCCATGATTGTCCTAGCAATTACAATTTTTTTGTACAAATTAGGGAAGGGAGAACACCATTTTATAGATTGATCTTAGCATCTAAGAAAGTTGTGCCCTCTAAGTCAATCTTTCAACCATGCATTAGAATTTCCATTTTCTTGTCTAGAATATGTGGGATTTGAATATAAGATGGGTTGAAGTACATTTAAGGTTTTTGTTGAAAAATGTAATTGACATGTAGGCCCATTGGAGAATCATATTTGCAACTTCAAGTTGCCCCAAATATGTGCACAATATGTCCACCTATTTTCAAAGAAAGGCATTTTTTGGTTTCTTTTATCATTTATATATATAAATTGTGAATAAACTTTAACACATTAAACAACACATTGTGGAATATTAGTTCAATGCAAGTGGGGGGGTCCTTTTGTCAAACCAAAAAGTTAAATGGAATGGAATTCTTCATTCATTCTTCATTACTTGAGCATGTCCTTGCAATCAATACAAATTGCCCCTTTGGCACACTTCATTCTTTTGTCCCAATTCACTAGATAGGGGGTTTAGGGTTCCCTAAGTTATACACCTATTTAGAATTAATGATCAGCATAATAGACCCCACAAAAAATTTGAAAGATGAAACATCTTTTCCATACCATCTATTGAGATCCCTCTTAATTGGCATCTAGTTTGCCCACACTAGATGCCATTGGGAAACATCCCTTGGGAATCTCTTAAGAAGTTTACCTAGTAATCTCCTTGGTTAACAAATCATAAAGTTTAATCTCATACCCTCAAACAAAGAAGCAAGAGGCCAACCTTGAAACATGAAAAAACCTCACCCATCCAAATAGGATATTGAATTAACAGTCCTATTATAGTCAAAAATTTATTGTTAACAATGATTTCTTGCATAAAAATGTTTCATAATACTCATTAGCAAATACTTTTTGATAACACAAGTTTAAGACAATATATTGTGCACATATCTGAAATATTAAGACAATAGTCAACATTTTGTCAGCAAAGTTATGTTAAGTACATGTGCATAGGTAATAAAAGTCAATCAAATAAGTTAGGTCAAGTACACGTATGAAACTTATCATCACCTTTGAGTACTTAGCCCAAACTTTGTTACAATTTTTTCTCATTGTGGCTACCAAGAGAATGTTGCACAAAGGTTATTTGTAATTAACAACTAGGTGTACATAATCAACTGGTATGACATCGAGATTCATAATTTTAAAATGGTGTTTCATTAACATTTAGTGGTTGAAGGAGGTCAAAAGGCAAGCAACCAAGTGCTTGTCCTTCACTGCTCTTAACGAATGTTGGGTGGTTATTTGATTTTGTCATAACCTTCAATTTTTGAATTTTTGATAATTTTAAAAAATAAACCTGTAGTTTTGGGTTTTGGAAAAAATATGTTGAAAATAGGCAAGTTTCATCAAAGAAAAAACAAAACAAAAAACCACACGGTTAAGGGTAGGTTTAGACCGATGTTGAGCAAGTTGAGGTTTTAAAAAATGAATTGTCAAGTTCAAGTTTAATAATAAATAAAACAACTTGTTACTTTTAGGTCCAAGGAATATTTTTAAAAAAAAAAACCCATTGATTTTGGGGTGGAATCTAATTTTTTAGATTGTTGATTTTTTGGGTTGGTGATTCTATGCTAAGGTCATTGGTTCCAATTTAAGGGTGAGGCTAGGTCCAATTTTTTAATTGTCTATAAAAACACTTTTTGCAAGGTAGTATTTTCAAAGTCTTGACTCTCTTCAAGAGAACACATTAATGTAGTCTTGTTATCTTTGAACTTATTAAACTTCAAGAAATGAGATGATTTTTAATTCTCATGGTGAAATTCACAATGAGTGGGAAGAGAGAAAAAAGTCACAAAGGAGTTGAACACAAAACAAAAACAAAGTCATATGGAAGGAATGGTGAAAGAAAACAATCAAACAAGGTCACTGTGAAGGAATGGGAAGTGAGAAAAAAAAAAACAAAGTCACATGGATGGAATACAAAATGCATGTAACCTGAATGATACAATGTAAAATCCAAAAACAAGTCAATGGAACAATAGGAGCTAATTGGAGCCATGTTTATGAAACTCTACCCTAAGGTCATCCATATGTCTAGGCATGTTCCCAATACCTATACATTTAAATCTTGGGCTTGGGACCTATAAGATCAAATCTTTTGTTAGATGTGATTGATCCCCCAAAAACACTTAGGTTAAGCCCAAGACCAAGGTTGGTTATACTCACACCTAAATTCACCAAAGTAGGTCTTGTGGCGGGTTTTCCCTCATTGAGACCCATTAAGCCAAATATCCTGATCCTAACCATAACCAAAATTGAAATGTGTGATAATGCTTGGGTGACACTTGCCAACCTTTTTATGTTGCCAATCAAAATGTTAAATCTTGCCATTAGCTGAACAAGTGACATTTAAATTCATTTGCACAACTCATTCATGATTTTCCTTTCAAATCCAACAATTGGTTTATTTGTTTGATGCATCAATTTTTAGATTTCAATTTTCTTCACAATCTACATGGTGGGAATGTTTAAAAACTTTCAGGAAGCTCCAAGCATTTAGGGGTTAAAAATTGTTCCAACAAAGACAAAAAAAAAGCTAGGAAGGAAAATGATATCAAATAATGAGTACACTAACATATGATGCATTTCAACTTTTTTTAGATTCTAAAAAGAAAAAGAAAATTCTTGAAAGGGGGTGGGTGGAGATTAATGTTGGGTGGTTCTTGACCTTACAAAGAACCTCCAATTCCAGGTCTAAAAAATAAACTAGGATGGTTCTGGTTCTTCAAAAAAAAAAATCTAGTTTACTAGTTTTACTAGTTTTTCAAAACAAAATTCAAGTTTAATTCTAGTTCTATAAATCAAATGTAGTTTTAGATAACTGGAAGTTAACTAAAAATTAACTTTTAGTTAACCACTAGTTTTAGTTTTTTTTTCAATTAAAAAAAGAAAAAATGGATTCTAATTCCAATTTCAAGTCCATACATAAAGTGAAATGAAGAATTTGGTTTCAAATTTGGTTTTTGAAAAAATTAGTTCTGCTTCCAAAAATGAGAGCGAATTTGGATTCAAGTTTTTTTTTACCCAAACCAAATTTAATGATTCAAGTAGTGTTGGCGAATTCCTTGATTCTTGAAGGAACCCCATAATCTAGTTTCTAAAATTATCAAAGGAGTAGTTTCGGTTCTTTTTTTCCTCCAAAATCAAGACTTGGTTTTGATTTCAATGTTTTTATTTTAAGAGTAGTTTTGGTTTCAATTCTAGAACTTATGATTAAACTTGGCTAGTTCCAATTCCTAGTTCTACAACAACCTATGGTTTCGGGTAACCTTTGACTCTGATTTCAAAATTCAGAAAGAAAAAACAACCATCTAAATTTATTTTCTTGAAAATTAAAAACCCACAAAAATTTGGAAATTTTGAAACAGAATCTAGAAAGAATAATTTAAATAGAAACAAGCTAATACTAATTAATACCTATAAGTAATTAATAATTATAAAGAAAAGTAATTAATAAAATATTGGATAACAAAACCCTAAACCCTAAACTTAATATAACCAAAATTAGACTTTTTCAATATTATAACTCGAGTTTGGTTATAATATCAATTTGGAACCAACTTTCAAGTCTAGTTCCAATTACAATCAAGGTCAGAACCAAGGGTTAATTCCCACCCAATTTCAGAACATTTATTTATCAAAATGAGTCCTGGTTCCAATCAGTTCCAGAACCAAGACCCAGTTCTGAGCATGTGTTTAGGAATCGAAACCGATGTTTCTTACCTGATGATTTGGGTACTTGTGTAACACTGGTTCTAACTAATGTTGTCCATATAAGTGTCAATCAGCATATATGTGACATAAAAATCTCGTGTAAATGCAAATCATTTACACATCTGAAGTTTTTACATTTACACTTATAATGTTGTCATATATATATATGTTGTCACTTACATGAGGCTAGTGTAAATGCTTTGGGACACGTCAATGTAAATACTAGAGTTGTAAAATCACTTCTCTTTGTGCCTCCTTTCACCCCCTTTTTCAGGGATATGTGTAAAGTAATGAAATTTTATTAAATCTGTGTATGAAATGCTGAAACTCAGCATTTAATGAACAAGGTCGGGGAGTAATTGTAGTAGCTGTACAGGTAGGAGCAGTGCGATAATTTGTAGCAGCAGTGGAGGCACTAAGCAAAATGGAAAGACGTGATGAAATTCTGTTTACCACAAAAATTGATGGTCTTCTGAATTTTACCCCTTCCCCCCTGCCCCTTTGAATGTTAATGTATTTTTTTCTGTTAGTGTTTCTTCTGAATTTCATCCGGTTTAGGATCAAATTCAGGGTTTTATTGTTGTATTTTTTCTTACTTTGTGGATAATTTTATTATATACCCTTAATGATCGTACTTTTTTGCAATGCATATAAATTAGTTGTGAGTGCATGTTTTGATTTGTTTTTGCAATGGGTCATTTGGTTGGCCTATCATCAAAAACATTATGAAATCCCCACCTCCCCAAGTAAAAAATCATATTTTTAATATTTTTTACACATACATTGTTTTACCCGGCCATATAAAATCATATAAGTGATTTTTTAAAAAATTTACACTATTTTTCACAGTTGAATAGAATCATAAATATATTTATTTTTACATTTGCATTTACACAAAGTGTAAATAAATTTCCTTATGAGATTTACACTTTTACAGAGTGTAAGTCCCAACTCATTTACATGCATAACATTGATTCTAACCCTCTAAACCAAGCACCAGCGGAGACATTAAGAATAATGTTATTCTTTTCTCACAGTTGGTCTTAGCCAAGTCTTTGATGCAAAGTTTCTTTTATTGGTAAAAATTCGCCAAACTTTGACCTTGAAAATATGATTTCAACCTATACAGAAAAAAATTCATGGGAGAAATGGTCCAAATTCACCGGATGTTAATGATAAGTTCCAGTAGGTAGTCAAGAATACAGTAGGATTCTGTTTTTTTCTATTTTCATGTCTAACAAAGTTATCCATAAAGTCACCTTCTCTTTCACCCCCTGTCCCCTCTTTCAGTGGTATCCGCAAAGTACAGAAATTTTATTAAATC
>Ga0209611_10011255_pt1 | contig 12955 bp, 8 predicted proteins | sample S1TSphgellanicum_3_FD_187693 | JGI IMG/M metagenome (GOLD analysis project Ga0209611, IMG submission 187693) | Host-associated microbial communities from peat moss isolated from Minnesota, USA - S1T2_Fc - Sphagnum magellanicum MG (SPAdes) (version 2) | ecosystem: Host-associated > Plants > Peat... | reverse complement strand
TGTCCATTATAAAAGTTCAAAAAAAATCATTTTCACCTAAAAAAATTCAAACACCCCAAAATTTGTCCATTATGAAAGATCGCACGAATGCATTTACATAAAAAATCTCAAGTACACCAAATTTTATCCATTGCAAAAATTGATCATAGAGATTCAAAAACCATTTCAAATTTATGCAATTTAGGGCACATATTTGTGCCAATCCCTTTATAAAAAATTTGAATGTTATCATAAAAAAAAATATATCACATAATTCAAGCACATAAAAAAATCCCAAGTTGCCCATGATTTTTTGGGAATGTTTGGCAATGAATTTGATGGAGCATGTGGTGATGGAAAATGGGTCAACATAGGAGTCAAGGGGATTGATGCATTTATAAAAGGGATTAACATGCATATAGGTGCAATTATTATAGGAGGGCGGGGGGGGGGAGCTTGAAATTGAAAGCAATGTTTCAACTTTGCTACTTGTTCCTAGCATTGAAGCTACAAGTATTTACACACTTCCACATTTAGCATTTGATTATCACGAATTGTAAAAAAATTTAGTGTACTTTGCTCTTCTAAAATGTAGGTCTTCAATGTAGTAATTAGTATGTCAACAAAGGCTTTTGTTTGCTACCTAATTACACTTATTTTTTTTTTTGGTGGGGCCTCTAAACTTTTTTTGCTATATTGCAAACTTAAAAGCACTTCAAACTTGGAGCCATAAGTACACCTTTAGTTACTTTTAATTCTTGTAAAATAAATTCATTAATATTATTTAAATATATTGTAAGCATAGGTTTGGGCCTTCTCATGGGCATAATTTTTTAACTCTGTTTTTTTGTTTCTACCCATTAAGGTATATCTTTGAGGAGCAACCAACAATGAATGAACATGAAGAATTCATTTTTGGGGTGCTTGGACTTGCACAATTCTAAAGTTTTTTTCAAACATTCTCACTACAAACAAGACTCTCATTCAATGCAAGAATAGCCCCATAAATACCACAAATCTTGGAAAGATTGTGTTTTACCAAATCCCATTTTGTTTCCAAACTCCTAGTTGGGATTCTCCACAACGAAAAGGTCTATTATTGTTGTAATATAAAGTTATGAATTCCTAAAAAGCTTGATTTTTTGGGTCGTTTTTAGTTTAAATAGGATCTTGGGAGATGTGTAACACATTCTTGTAAAAATTGTTTATCTTCTTCTACAACAAATTTTCCCCTTTTTCACTTTTTCAATTTCTACATCTTAAATTGCCATGGTGCTACAACAGACAATGTGAACCACAAGGATGGCATGCAAGATGGTGAATTTTCGTATGCACATGATTGCTTGCCCATAGTACAAATGTTGAACTTGAAATTGTGCATTATGATGTAGGTTTTCTATTGATGTTGGTTACATTATTTATCAAAAAGTGATGATGATGAAGTAAGCTTTTGATGAAGTTTGCGATTGGACATGTTGTGATGCCCTCTATAGAATATGGCGGAGATGTTTTAATAACACTTTCCAATAAATCTTGTAAAAAAAATGATAATTTTTTATTGGCTCATAATACTAATCGGCCAAGTTTATGGATATTTAATTAGTTTCTCACTTTATATTGTGCACGTTTCCATGTTTATTAATGGGGGTGGGGGAAATTAAGAATGCATGTTTTATATAATAAATATTAATACATGTTAAATCCACATTGCCAAATTGCTAAACTCTAAATCCTTAATGTTATATTAGTAAGTTTCCAAATCAATCACAATTTGGAAGTTGCCCAAATACTTGTAAAATTGCCCAAAACTAAGTTTTTGTAATGTTTAAAGTTTTATTCCTTTGTTGCCCAAATGCTTTTGTTTATGTTTTTTCTTTTTGGCGTGGGGATGTGGGATGATGGCAAGGTGCTTGAATTAGTGACGTACCTTCCTACCTATTGTAATGACCTAACTAGTTATCTACATAAGCTACCTACTTGCTTATCTAGGTTACTAACTTACTAACTTATGTACCCACCTACCTAATGTATTATCTAGATGCCTACATGTTTACCTAGGCTTCCTACCCATCTACCTTAATTACCAATATACCTACCCACCAAGGCTACTTCATTATTTAAACTACCTACATGCCTACATAACCACCTGTCGAAGTTACTAGCCTACCCACTCACCAAGGTTATTTAGCTACTTAAGTACATACCCACTTACCTAACATACCCACCTACTTAAAATACCTACATAATTGTTTGTTTTTCTACCTTAATTTCCAACCTACCAACCCAACATTTAGTGTGCCTACTTATCTAATCTACCCACACACCTATTTTGGTTACATTAAAAAATAAATTGTTGTTTGCAATTAGTTTATAACTAAAAAATGTTGTTCATACTCAAAAAATAATTACAATTTTCAATTGCAAATGACATTTTTAATTGCAAACCATAATTTTTCTTCTAGTGTTTCCAAAAACTACCTGAAATGTTGGGTAGGTACATTAGGTATGTGGGTAGGTACTTAAATAATTAAATAGATTTGGTGGGTAAATATATTGATAACTTAGGTAGGTGGGTAGGCAGGCATGGAGGTAGATAGGTACATTACGTAAATGAATAGGTATATTAATTGGTGAAATTTGGCAAATAGGAAATGTCCAATTGGCAAATCAACATTTGACTATTCTCCCTTGATAAGTTCCTTATTTCAATAAAGACCTAATCTTAAGAAAGCAACCTTGGTCCTAAGGCTTTAAGATTAATTTTTGGGTCCCATAATAAAATAAAAGGTTTTACTGATTTTTTAATGTGAAGAAAAATACTTTGTGTTTGGATTGTTTTATAGATTATCCCCAATGTTTTATCAATCAATCGCAAACAACCTACCTACTTCCATTGTAGGTTCCAATTCATTGAAACATCTCCACCCATAATACTAAAATGGTTAATACCCTATAATTTTTATAAATTGTATTGATAAAAACATGTGAGATCGCCATTATGCCTGTAAAAGTAGGCATAGTACAGTGCCCTCCAATTGGGCATGTACAATAAAATTATTTTTTGAAAAATAAAACTAATGAAAGCTAGTCAGTTGTGCTGTCCATGGCTCTAAGTAGGCCAATGTGATAATCAATCATGTGTGAGTGTAGTTCACCATTCAAACGGTTGTTCAAAGCATCCGAAGTTCTTTCTAATGCGAGGCAAGAAACTTGTTACCGAACTTGTTCAATTGCTCTTTGTTCCTCAAAGCGAATAGTAGCATTTTTAGAGTCTTCCAATTGTTTCGAATCTTCATCAGCGACATGAATTAATTCTTGTTTTTCTTTCTCCATTTGAGAAAGTCCATTCACTCGAATTTCATCTACTTTTACTTTTGCCCGTTGCAAGCGAATTCTAGCTTGTCCAAGCTTATCAGTAGCTTCCTTATATTGTTCTTCCACATCACGAATTGTACTTAAAATGGTCTGTTTACAATTATTTAACAAATTGCTCAATGAAAGTAGATTTTTTATCTAGCTTTTTTGAAGGGTCAAAATCTCTTCCCAAACCGAACATGAATCTTTTAATTCATTTAGCTTTCCCGCTCGGTTTTCCACGAAAAATAGGCATATTTTGTTTTTACTAAGCCTATCCTTGTTTTTCAATTGGCCAACAACAATGATTAGTGGAGTTGTTAATATTTTTTTACTTTATACCATCTAATATTCTAAGGTTATATTAGTGGGGATGGGGGACATTGACTACTAGTGCATGTTAAATATAGTAAAAATTGATATGGGTCTGTAATTTGTTGTAATTAAAGTAATATTTATGTAATCGCCTAATGATTAAATTTGGTAAATTACTTGATAGTTAGATTTTGGGATGGTTTGGTCATAGTTTCAATTATGTGCATTGACCCACACATAATAATTCATGTGGAAAAATCATCTGAAAAATCTTTGCCATATTAATGTGCATTGATTCATATATGATTATTCATGTGAAAAATCATGTGAAAATTTTTCGCTATATTTATGTGCATTGACTCACATATGATTATTCATGTGAAAAATCTTTGCCACATTATTCCATGGGGAGCCATGTGGTGTGTAGACTTTAAGAAATTTGTTGTTTAATTTCCTTTTAGTTAGTATATAAAGGGGTGTTTGTGACCTTTGGAAACACCTTCACTTCATAGAAATAAATTATTACATGAGTGTAAAAGTTTCATGGAATAAAATTGTGAAGGGAATTGAAATTTTTGTTTTGAAAGATTTTGGTATAATTTACATGTGTGTGAAGTCCATGGTAGGAAAATGGTGTGGCATATTAGTTATACATAAACAATAAAAAAATGAAAAAATGTTTATGCAAATAAAAACATAGATTTCCATGGCTATGTAATAAACATACATAGTTTCAATTTTAAACCCACTTGTGATTTACAAGTCCAATAGAAGGCGTGGGTGGAGATGATCGTGTAGTGAGAGGTATCACGTTACTATTTTACCACTAATGATAGTGATCAAGTTTCAAGAAATTATTCCAACCAATACCTAATCACTATTCGTGTCAAACAAGTCCATGTGGAATGATTTCCACAAACCTTTCCAAAATGTTCCTTTTCCTTGTTTTTTGCACCCATCCCAATCAATTTGAAAAACAAAAACATGTTTTCAAAAATAATAATCACAACAAGTGCAAAATTGCAACCTATTTTATTTGTTATACTCAACAACTTGTTGACTTTAAAAGAGGGAAAGAAAAATCTCATTGCAATGCAAGAAAATAATAGTCATTGGTCATGCGAAGAGGTTTTGAAAAATTAACCTAATCGTACTAATGTACTTGCAAAATCAAAGGCATTTTTTAATACATTGGTAACGACCTAAAAGGGTTGTAGAACATGACGTCTAGCCAATTATAGATAAAAACATGCACCACTTTCTACTAGTTTGGGATATTGTCTATCCCTGGATAGACAACTTTCTAATTCCATAATTCCCATGGGGTGTGCCCCTAAGCCACTAACTTATGTAGATGATATGTCCTAATAATACAACAACCAACTAGCTTGTAAGTCCTAGCTTCACTTAGCTTAACCTCCTAGCTTGGGCAAGTGCACTCCAAGGCAAATGAATTCTAGTCCTCTAGACCTTGAGTCACAAATGGACATTTTTTGTCTACCAAGAAAATTCTCACACAAACACTATAACACAAAAGAAAGATTTTTACTTGCACCCACCTATGACATTCCAAAAGCTTTCAAGTTTCAAGTGAAAAAGAGCCTTGGTTTGAAACAGAGAGAAACCATTTACCCCGAGGTGAATCTAAAAAACTTTAAAAGGACATATAGTAGGTAGCCATAGTTGAATATATACTATACAACCAACACCTACACTGGTATCAATAATAAAAAAACCTTAGTGGATGACCTCACAAATAGGCGTCCATTCTAATCCCTATATGCTTCCAAACTATACATTCACGTGCTTTGTTTTTTAATTTATTAGCTATGCCCAGTAATACACTCTTAGTTTTGCTCTGTATTTCTTAGCTACACACTGTCATCTTTCGTGTCATCTTGAATCTACCTTAGTTATTATAGTTAATGTGGTACCTTTTCAAGTTCGGTAGCAATAAAATTATTTTTAAATGTGAAATTTTTTAAAATTATTTATTTGAAATGTCAAAATTTATGAAAGATAAAGGGAGGAAAAAAATACCAAAATTGATGGAAACCTAAGATGTTTATTGTGACATACAAATTACATTAAAATGATTATATGATTGAGGAAGATGGATTGGAGAGCAATGTTTGAAAAGTAAAACATGGGATATGAAAGGATTCAAAACTGATGTGATGAGTTTCTTAAAAAAAGATTTGTTTATAGTCTCAAATTGAAATGATATGGTTTTCATTGATTGCATGAAGGTGAAAAAATTTCATTGATGTTGTGATGGTGAAAAGAAATTTATGACCATCTTGTGCAAAGCATTTAAAAATATGTCGATGGTGTTCCAAAATAAAATATAATTCACCTCTCAAAAGGAAAGCAAGTGGACATGTTCAGAAACCATAATGTCCATTATCAATTCTTGATATGAACCAGTGTTGGGTAGATCTGACCTTCTTGGGATATTTGCTGCATATGGATATTCATTTTTCTTCTATCCATTAGATAAGGTTATTACATTTTTTATTTAAAAAAATTTAGATGTCTTGATCAAATATTGAATTGTCACATTTTTTCAATTTGACTTGAATATTAGTGTTATTGGATATTTATTGTGTATTTATTAGTCAAATATTAAGAGATTTGAATATAAAAAATTCAAGTTTTGTCCTTCCAACTATGTTCAGTGCTAATCTTTTTTGTTTAGGTGAAAAATCTTCAAAAGGTAACATCCTTTTTTTTAAAAGGGAATATTTTGTCACAAATATTATTTTTTCTAAAAAACATTTTTTTAAAAATCATAAATTAAATTTTAAGGAAATATAGTCCCAATAATAATTACTACTAACTACAAATTTGAAGAGACTTCTAAAAATGTGTCCCCTATTAAAATTGTCTAAGGATTTTTGCCACCTATTGGGCATTAATTTGCTTAACCCAGTTCAAGTTAAGCTTAAGTAGGCTAACTAATGAAGTTTTGGGGTTTTGAATCAAAGGTTCATGAAGTAGTGGAATAGGAAGATCTTATCCAATATGGACTACTAGAAATGGGTAATTTGGACATGATAAGGTGGGGGGAGAATAAGATCATTGGGTTAGATTAAAACAAAGTTATCTTGTCCTGGCCTAGGCTAAATAAGCTTCCCAAATAAGGGTAGTGGATATGGTGGCAAAGGTTTTTATGAAGATGCTAGATATTAGGGTTAAATTAAGATAACAACTTTCATTTTTCCTACAACTTGTTGACCACCTTCATTTTTTTGAGTGATGAGTGGGGTTTGAGGTAGTGGGAGGGGTGTGAAAAGTGATGATGAGTAGTGAACACTTTGAAAACTAAGTATGTCTTGAGGAGGTAATTGCACAAGAGGAGGTTAATGCATCATGAGAGGGTGGGCTGATCAAGCACATCAAGCCTAGTAATAAGAAAACTTGGAAATGGAAATGTGAATGGTGGTGTTGGCGACTACTCAAGGTGGTTTTGGTGGGAATTCTACTCAAGGGAAAAGGTGGGAGAAATACATGGATCTTGAGTTGGGCTTGGTAGAAAACAAGGATCAAGAAGTAAAAGAAGGGGTTGGCCTATCAAGAGAATAGAGGTTTCCACCTTGGAGTAAGGTGGAAAAAGATAGGAGGAAGTTTTGTTTCAAGGAGTGGGGAAGATTCATGTTGTTAGCAAGGTTGTGAGTAGTGGTAGGATAGAAATGAAAAGCTATTAGTAGAAAAGATAATGTTATCTTAAGCAAGGTAAGAACTTGGTAGAGAAGAAATCCACAATAAGGATTGGATAGAACAAACCCATGTAACTTTTTCTTTTTTTTGATGTGTGAAACGTTGTTCTGAATAATATTATTTTTAATGTTGCAAGTTGTATGTGTGAGGTTTTAATTATGAATTGTTGGTTTTAGGGTTGTGGTTGGTTGTAACAAGAGAAGAAGATTGTGTAAGAGTAGGAAAAGTGGCTAAACATGTGTGGTTCACACAAGGAAAAATAAAAATATTTTGCCTAAAAAGAGGTATAGATTAGGAGTGCAAGTCTTGGTTAATTGTGATTTATTGGATTAGGGTTAGGTTTGATATAACAAGGGTAAGAAGTTAGTGTAATGAATAGAAAAGGGATTGTTGTTTTGATTAGACAAGGTTAGGGAAGGGTAATAATATCCAAAAAGGAAGGAAGAAGTGCAAGTCCTAATTATCTGTGATTCACTAGATTAAGGCTGGTTTAATACATCAAAGGTAAAAAGTTAGTACCATGAGTAGGAGAGGGACCATTGTTTAGGTCAAACAAGGTAATAACATGAGAATTGTATCCAAAAAAAAAATGCGAGAGAGGGGGCTAAGTTCCTACTATGACACCCCTTTAGATATCCTCCAAGGGGTAGGGGGGAGTGGCCCAAATTAAAGTTGTTGAATATCATTCGGGTGATATTCAACATCATTTTGAGTATCATGATGAATAATATCCAATACGTTGAATATCACCCGAATGATATCCATTAAACGGTTCCACCGAATACTCTATTGATGTCGAGACATAGGTGCCATTCCTTTTGGTTAGTTTTGATATCTTGATTGATATTTGAGGTGATATCCAATTTTTTAAAATATTCGCCCAACACTAGTTTGAACTTCATTACCATTAAAGCCAACTTTTAATTATTTTCTCGAATTTGTTTTCTTTTGATAATATCATTTTCATACCATAGTTGGAAGCCAACTAGTAAGGTTATAGTTGGGAATGGGGTACTAGCAAATGAATAAAAACTAATAGACAAGGTGGTTGGCAATTGCATTTCCCTTCCAAGAGAGTGTGTGTTGTTGGTGTTATTAATTAGGTGTGGGCAATTCCATAATTTTAAAATGTGTTTTTGTGTTGGGCCTCATTTATTAGCAAAAATGAACTAATGTCATGAAAAAAGAGGGCAATCCCAAATCCACAACCATTAATAGTAAAAACATGCAATAACCAACTTCTATGAAATTCCCAAAAAAAACGTAACAATAGTCCAATGTTGAATTGAACAATATAACATCTAAACTATGGACCATGAAGAATTACCTCACTTTAGCTTCTTTCTTTTGAGCCCATTGGTTGCATCATAATAATTATAATTCTCAAGTCACAACCCCACAGCATGGAATCCTTTCCATTCCCACCATTCAATTTTAAGAAGTTGTACAAAGAAATAATAACAACCCAAATCACCCATTGTAGGTATGTCCCAACAATCCCAAGGTTTTTTTAGGTAAGACAACAATTCCCTTTAGAGCTCCCACCTGAATGGTTATTCCTCTTCACACACACATGACCACTCTATCCCAACAATGTAGTATCTTTCTCCACCCAACCCAAATGCCATAATCAAATTGCTTTCAAAACCCTTTATTTGTTCATCACTTTCTTCAACTGGTCCTTATATTATGTAACATAATCTATCTACACTTGAAAAAAAGGCAATGGCACAATGGAAATATAATACTTTTTACTTTAGAAATTCCATGGAGTTAGGGCATTCATCCCTCACAAACCTTCATTTTGGAACTTATTGTGAGAAGAACCACAACAAACATTTCTCAACAAACTTGAAACAACAATGAAAACAAATGCAAAAAAAGATTCCAATTCAAATCTAGAAATTTAGCTTCACATCAATTGAAAACTTCTTCATATATTGTAATGTTTGCATTCCATCAACCACAAGCTCCAAAATAGTGCAAGATTCCCCTCTGATCAATGCCAAGCGCCATCACAACCTTGAAAAAGGAAAAATAAAACTCATCACCTGCAAGCAACAAAACATCACAAAAACAGAAAACATAACAAATGAAGAAGAACAACACCCTCAATGCTTCATGATGATCAATTGTCCCTTGTTTTGGCACTTTCCACCAGTCCAAAACCATATAGCTCTTCATCCATTAGGTTACTCCTTCATCCAAACTTCCATTTAGAGCTTGTTCACAGTGAAAAAGAACAAACACATTTTCAAATCACACTAACATCTACCATTATACCTTCACCATCTTGAGTAAGAATTGTTACTGTAAAGTAAAACCTCATGGGTGTGCAAAACATTCTCAAAATAAGGGGCGTAGGGAAGGTTGTAGCAAGTTGGCCTCACATTTTGAAAATGTCCTCCATCAGTGGGCTTTACTTGCTTTATTCATTGTAAAGCTTGACGCAAACATGATCATCAACCTAAACATATTTAGATCATAGACATAAAAGTGTTCTTACACCTATGAATAGGATTAATTTTCTTATCTCTCTTAAAAAACATGCATAAGATCCCTCATCTTTTCTAAGAGGGACCCTTTCATCCCGTCTTCCCTTTTTCTTGAGCTCTTCCCCTGCTGCCACATATTTTTTCACTACTCCTAATTAGTCTCAAAGCTTGTGCATTATATGTTGAATTTCAACATTTTATACCCAGATTTAATAAAATTTTATTATTTTGCGGATACCACTGAAAGAGGGGTTTGGGGGTGAAAGGAGGCCCAAAAACAAGGTGAATTTGTGGATAATTCTATTATATGGGTAGGCATGTTGGAAGGGAAAAAAAAAATTTAGTGGAATCAACATGGCATTGCAAGAGTTAAAAGTGATGAAACCCTACCATCATAAATAAATCAAAACACCAAATAAAAGGGAATACAAGGAATAAAAAGGAAAGACTCATGTCCAATAAGATAAAAGAACCACCAAAAGAAGGCAAACCACCAAGGAACATCAAGTTCCTGAACCCCCTTTTGTTGTGAGAAGCATATCAAATAATGAAAATGGAAAACCTTTTAAAAGGACGCCTAGCCTGAAAAGCCCTCACCTCCCACAACAACACATTTCAAAATAAACACTATTTGGGCATGATGTAACACCATTGACACTTTCTACCTATAAAATGCGCGCAAAACTAAGAAAAGAAGCCTTCCAGTGCCTTTCGCTTCCCATGCCATGTTAGCACATCAATGAAGAAGCTCTTCCACTTGTTGGTGTAAACATCTAAAAAATTTTATAACTAGTGGGAAAAACATGTATGTTAGGAATTGATTGCAATAAAGACCATCCTTCACTTGAGCTATGATTTTCATCACAACCCCACGAGAAAAAAACAGCTTGCAACACCAAATCAACTCAAGTGGGGTTGATAATGACAACATCTACCAATGTGTCGACACCATTAATTAATAACATAATGTCAACTCGACGACATGAAGATTTTTAAAGTGGGAAGTAGGAGGACATGGGTTGTTTTCGTGAAACATGAAATCCTGCATTTTTCGCAATGGCCGCAAAAACATTTCCCACAACATCATGCAAGGCCATCCTCTCCCCACCATGTGTGCGGTGAAGAAAGTGGATCCCCATAAGATTCAAATGATGGCTATAAATATAATGTGACACCCCAAGGATTAAAGGATGGGAAAGACCCAACTTAATGCGCAATATGATAAAGAGACCATATGAAAGTAGGTGAAAGAAAAGAATGATTAGGTGAACTACCAACCAAACGCCAACACACGACCCTACATATACTTCAAACGTGCTCAATGTGAATTAGAAGGTAAAAAAAAGGATGTTAATAAATGAATGGTCATGCAATCTCTCTGAAATATTTTTTTAAAGGCAATCTACACCTCCCTTAGCCAATTGTTCAAAAGGGGGGACACATGGTGCAACCCCGGGGGGGGGAGAAGTTGTTGCACTAATTTCAAATGTGTTTAGAAAAGGAATGGCCTTGAGGTACTCACACCAATTGCCTCTAACAAAATAGGCAAGAATTGAATAAAAACTTGGAAGCTATGATAGGGGCTATTAAAGCCCAACTCCTTAGATAGGCAACTAAAACAATGACCTCCAAGGACATCAATCTTACACTTGCACTAGAAATGGGGAGAACCACTTACTAATGGAATAAAAGGGCTTTGGGTCACTATAATGAACCTGGACCCAAAAGTCTCTCAAAAATTCCCATAAAGGTGGGTCAAAAATGTTGAATTGATTTCAAAAACTTGAAAGAGGGGAGAAACAATCAAGCAAAAAAAAAGGCTTCCAGGTGAAATATCAATAAAGGACACCAAAAACAACTTGGACATCCCCTAACCTCAGGAGCATGTCTGCATGCCGAACATCCTCAATTAAAGCTTCCAACATAAAAAAGGAGGTGAAGGAAGCAAAGCCAAAGGGGATGCCAAAGATTTTGATGCCACCAAGGCGATTATAAGCCTTGTAAAAATGAGTTAAGGCAAAAATAGGCCTTGCAAGTGGGTTGCCTTAACAGATGCCCACATAAGAAAGAATGATAAACAAAGCCATTAAGGAAGAATGATAATTGAAATATAAAGGAACTCGAAGGCCATAAAAAAAACGAACAATAGGAAAAAGTTATGACAATTGCCTCCTCATTGCCCAAAGTTCCTAGAAGATGACCTTACGTGAGATGGTGTTGAAAATAATCACAATGTCAACCTAATGTACCACCCAATCAGGATGGGCATCCAAAGTGGCTTGAATACCATGGACCATGGTCTCACAACCCCCTTTAACCACCACCCCAAACTAATATGGTGACAAATGAAAAGCAAATACATCATGAAACTATAAGCAGAAAGCTTTATTCATCAGTTGGTAGAAAGCCTTTCTCCTTACAATTGGATGGATGCCACCAAAAGGTTTAGCTAAAGCCAAAAGCTTATTTTCCCCAAGAATTCCAGCCACAAGCCTAGGGATGTGATTAACGGTCACATGGGAACCCAACTCGTGGAGCTGAGTGAAACCATCCATTGAATCCTAAGGCTCAAAATAGTCTTGAAGATGCTCAAAGACCATGCCAAAAAGACCACCACCAATAAATGAGATATGTGCAAAAAAATCATCTTAAAAGAATCCACAAGGTCAGAATCAAGTTAAAAGTCCAGCAAGGAATAGGAGTAGGGGGAGTTTTTGTTTAATGGGTGCAAAGCTAACAACACACTAACAATTTCTATGGTTGTTAAAGTTGGGGTAGAAGGAGCAAGAGCCCTAGTAACACATGCAAATTCCTTAATGCACTTGGACGCAAAATTTTCTCCCAACTGAGGGTGGGGGGGTGGGGGGAATAATCAAAATCGGGCAAAGCTGAAAACTCAGCCATAATTGAAGACAAGGCTAACGTTAGCATGTGCGCCTGAAAAAGGTACATTTTGGAATTCCCAACAATTGACCTCAAGTTGCCAACTTTTCTTTATTGTATGTGGAATTGTTGTTGCAAAGAGCATTCCATAGGATTGTCACACAACTCTCATGAGAATGACTTGTAAACAGAGGCCATAGGCAGTTCTG
>Ga0209611_10011254_pt1 | contig 12956 bp, 11 predicted proteins | sample S1TSphgellanicum_3_FD_187693 | JGI IMG/M metagenome (GOLD analysis project Ga0209611, IMG submission 187693) | Host-associated microbial communities from peat moss isolated from Minnesota, USA - S1T2_Fc - Sphagnum magellanicum MG (SPAdes) (version 2) | ecosystem: Host-associated > Plants > Peat... | reverse complement strand
TTTTTTTTTTTTTTTTTTTTTTTTTTTTTTTTTTTTTTTTTTTTTTTTTTTTTTTTTTTTTTTTTTTGTTTTTGTTTTGTGTGTGTGTGTGTGTGTGTTTTTTTTTGAAGTTATCATAATAATTTTTGAAAATCTATTTTCCCTATTTCTTTGCCTTTTTTTGGTCCATTTTTGTTCTTTAATTTTCATTTTCCTTTCCTGTTTTGTTTTATTTCTAGTTCTGTTTTATGTTTCATTTATTTGTTCATGTTTTTTTCTCATTCCTTTTCTGGGTTTTTTTTCCCTGGCCTACTAGGGTTTCTATGCTTTTGTCTTTATTTTTTCTTCTTTTTGGGTTGGGTTTTCTAGTTTTCACTGTTTTTGTGATTATTCCATGTTTATCCCAATATTTTTATTTCTTGGTGTTCCTGGTTGGCTTTGTCTTGATGTTTAATTTTGTTGAATTTTTTTGAATAGGATTTGTCTTGATGTTTAATTTTGTTGAATTTTTTTGAATAGGATTGAAACCCGCATCTAGTTCAAGCAGTGCCCAAAGACAACAACCATTGATACACAGAGGGTGGATGAGAATATAGGTAGATGGTAGGTAGCTGAGAGGATAGTAGGTAGTGGGGGAGAGAGTAGGCTTTTTTTTTTTTCCTGTGCATAGGCAGCCAGGTCTAAATGTAGGTAAGTGAGAGGGGGGTGAGAGGTGAGGCAAAAAAAGAAAAAAGAAAAAAGAGTTCCACAAAAGAAACACAAAAAAATGCCAAAAGGGCTGAGGAAAAGAAAAAAAACATAGTCAACCTGTGGTAACCACCTTGGTTAGCACACGGACAGGAACGGACGAAAAAGATACACTCATCAGTGCACCATCCATCCAGATTGGTGCACTGGTGGGCTTGGGTTGGGTTTCCTTCAAAGCGCTCTCTCTCTCTCTCTTCTTGTGTGTGGCACTATCTCCACTCATCCACTGGTCAACAACGAACTCTCTTTGCTCGCTGCAAACTCAGTTCCCTTAATTCAGCTCTCGTCTCGTGAGCAGCAGCAGTAGCAGGAGGAGGAGCAGCTTGTGGGTGAGTTGCATTTGAGTTGCCAAGCAGGAAATATGGTGCACACACTGTCGCACACTGAGCCCCTGCAGTGCTCAGCTGATGACATGTGGGAGGCCGTCAAGGATGTGAATGTGCTCTTGCCCACAATCGGGCCGGACTACTTTACAAAGACCTTTTTTCTTGAAGGATATGGCGAGCCTGGTACCATTCGCATTCTGCAGTTGGGACCTGGTATAGCCCATCTGTACTGACTGCATTAATACTACTAGTCATCACCGTGTTTTGGTGGCCTACAATGTCGGACTAGTCACTAGTGGTAACGCTGATAATTTTGATGATGCAACAGTGCACTTCAACAGCTCGAAAATTCTGTCTGTGTGCGATTCTTAATTTGTTCTTGTGTGATTTTGAAAGGAGTCTTCGTCAAGAAGTTGTAAGTTTCATTACCAGTGGAGTAATGAATTTTGGATAGGGATCCATAATAATTATTCAGCTGTTTTTCATGTGAAGAATTTCTTTAGTTTGATTGGTTGAGATGGGTAACTGCAGCCATTGCTGGATTCTAGGTTGGAGAAATAAAGGAGCGCATCGATAAGATCGACGATGCTAACAAAGACCGTGAGCATCACCGCATTGGAGGGCGATCCCCGCTATAGCTCCTACGTACAGCGCCGAGATAAAATTTGTCCCCGTGGGTGACACCAGCTGTGAGGCAGTCTGGACCGCAACGTACGAGCCTGTCGGAGACATGGGGCCCCCCTGAGCACATCAAGCAGCTGATCGTTCACATATTCAAAACTCTTGAGCGAGCCGTTTTGTCATGCAAGACGCTGTCACACACTGAGGTTGATCTGGCTGCGTCACCGGATGCAATATGGGATGTGTACAAGCACGTTGACGAATTGCTACCGAAATATTTTCCAGAATTCTTGCTTTCATCCACGTTTCTGAAGGGACATGGTGAAGTTGGGAGCATCCGTGTCGTCAAAATCGGCCCAGGTACGAAATTTTCCCTTGCAGGCTTCTCACAAGTAGCCTTCTTGCACATGACTAATTATTCAAGAAACACAGTCTGGTTGTCATCCAATATAAATCTCGTCATATATAACTGCCGGTGATCAACAAGTCAGAAAACAAAAAATTAATTCCTACTGCTCTGCTCCTCGTAGTGATCTGATGAATCTGAGTTGTCGATGATGTGCAGTGCTTCCTCACGTCGAGGAAGCGAGGGAGCGCATAGATTTCATAGACAGACGCAAATAAGACATTGGGGTACACGGTGCTGGAAGGCAATCCCGGGTGCCACGAACTTCAAGTTCGCCTTGAAGTTCGTCCCTGGAGCAACTGCCGGTACCACTGACGTAACATGGCCCGGCACTTACATCCCGATGGCGCACATGGGACCGCCGGAGCACGTGAAGCAGATCTCTATCTATCAAGGTGATCAGAGCCTTAGCCAAGGCTGCTAAGGACAATCAATTGGCTCAGAACGGTCTGCTTCGACCCTGATTTGGCCCTTCTTTCAGCCCTCAACCTCCCTTTGAACCTCTAAGCCCTGTTATTCGCAAAGTAATGAAAATTTGGGAATAAAATATTGAAACTCAGGAAAGCACTGTTATTCACAAAGTAATGAAATTTTTTCTTAAATATGGGTATAAAATATTGAAACTCAGGAAAGCACTGTTATTCGCAAAGTAATGAAATTTTCTTAAATCTGGGAATAAAATATTGAAACTCAAGATCAAATAAATGCACGAGGTTCAAAAATATTTACAATCCAGTGCACCCAGCAACAGCAGTGAATGAATGGCACTGATTGGTTGAAGGCGATCAAGGAAAAAAAAAAAGACAGTATGAAACTCAAGACTAGGAGCAAATTTGCTACTAATCTGAGTTTGAGTTCCAGTTGAGCTCCGATTAAGCCCAGTGTACTTTTTTCACATTTTTTTTAATAATCTCATGGCCTTTAGAATGTCCAAAGAGGGGGTTCTGGTGCTGTGTTTTTCCTTACTTTATTGATAACTTTATTATATGGAAATAAAATAGGTCATTTGGGTCTTTTTGAAATCTCCATGGTTTGGAATTTGCTGCTCTTTTAAACGTACTAGGGTTGGGAGGAAATGCAGGAGAGGCCAGACTTTGTGTAGTGTAAGCACCAACAATGAGCTGTTATGGGAATGAGGAACCAGTCAATGGCAGGAGTCAAGCGCAGCGTTTGAATTCCCAGAAGTGCACCCTTAAGGTAAATAGGCCAGTGAGCAAACACTTAAGAACTCAAAAATGATTGAATCCTTACACCTTTTTCCTCTACTTCTCAAGCTCAAAGAACATTTGTAGCCCTCCACCTAACGCTTTCAATGTCACAAAAATTGCTCAGTTCCATAAAGAACTACCGAAGTTATGAGGTGTTTGATGATGGGTGAATAAAAACAGATTAGGATTTCAAGCTTAAAACTTTTGGTCATTGCATCTTCGCTTCTCGAACACAAAGAAGTTTTGTAAAGCCCTAGTTGGTGCACCCATCAAGTTTTAAATCACTCAAAACGAACTAAAAATGAAAAGAATATGAGGCTGAAACTAAAGTGGGGTATAGAGCTATTTTTTCAAAAAATTTGAAGCAAACTATCACTCATCCTCTTCCTTTGTTTGCTGCGTTGCTCATTTACTTCTGAGACACAAAGAAAATTTGTAACCCTACAGTTTGCACATCCAATGACACAAAAATCGCTCAATTTGATTAAGCAATGAGTAAAATATTGAAAAATGTTCCGTGATAACTACATGTTCGATGATGGGCGATTCTACCTTAGTCCTTACCCACTGTACAAATTTGGTACAATTTCAACCTGTTGTGATTTTGGTTGAGGAAAGGAGGTAGAGTGACACCTCTATTGCAATACAAATTTTGTTGAGGGTAAGGTGCCTCCACATACACAAATAATGTTGCCAGCTCTTTATAACCATACTAGAATAACATGTGGTCATTTGTCAATATTTAGGACTGTTTTATTTGTATTTATTTTATTTTATTTTTTCAAAAGCGGCAATTTTTTCACTTGGAAACACATTTTCTTCCAAGTTTTCCTTCAAACAAAATTTACGAAATAATGAAAATTCATCATGACAAAATCATTTGTGAGGCATTCCTGAAATGCAGGCTTGCTATGTGGCAAATGCACTAGAATGAATTTTCAAAATGTTCCGCTATGAGGAGTAAATGCTGAGGACAAGCATTCCCAAAATAAAGGACTTAGGATTATACCGTAATTGAATTTTGCCTCTCATCCATGGTATTAAAACTAGGCTACCAACATAGTGATATTAGTATCATGTTTATGAATACCTGAACAATAAGATGGCCAATACTAATGTTAGTCATTATGGATTCAATATCAAAGAATCTAACAAGGTAGAGGGTGCTTCATAAAGGCCTAGAAGATTAAAGTTAGGACCATTTTAAAATCAAAAGGTTTGAAAAAAATAGTGGTAATCTCAATGAATCCAACTCAATGGCCCACAATGGGGTGATAGTGACACAAGTGTAGTTTGCTAACATGAGATTGAAAGCTAATAAAATGCTTGTTTTGGTAGTAAAAAATGATCTCCTTTACACAATAGGGTCTTTAAAGGATCCCAATGTTAGATGGTGTACATTGGCTATCATGTTTGAAACACAAGCCATTACAAGCATACTAAACTTGTACACCAAATTCTATGATATGGAGATGCAAGAGGGAAAATTGTGCGAGAAGTCTTGATTGATGATAGACTAGTCCATGCAATGTTGAATATGATGCCTCCTAGATAAAAGCATTGGATTCTATCACTCGTGGTTGGTGGCAATTTGCCATCATTTGACACACTTGTTGGCAAGCTAATGTATGAAAAGAAATATAGGAGCAATTGAGCAATCTGCCTTGATGAAAAAGCACTTTTGGTTCATGGAATGAAGTAGAGTATTAACTCCAAATCAGAACATGAAAAACAAGAAAATTGTTAATTAAAGAACAAAAGATTGTAGTTTGATTTTTGTTTTGTTTCGCGAAAATGAAAATCATTTTACATGAAACTACCAATGCAAAAAGATGAAACCAAAAGGAAAAGATAGCTCTCATTTTAAGAATAAATTTGTGAATAATGTAAACGACAATAGCAGAGAGGCCAATACTAACATTAAGGGATTTAAATAAGAATCAACTACATAGGTATTTGAGATGTTTCAATTTCGATGAAAAATAACGTTGATAAATCTAATTAGTACTTTAATTCAAGTGCTACTCACCATGTCATGGGTAATAAGAGAAAAATAAGTGCATTCATTGAAATAGGTTGCAAAGCCAAAGTGTAAATTCCAAGTGGAAAGGATAGTGTTGTAAACAGTAAGAATCGTACATCACTACATATGTAGCATGAAGAAATAAAAACAACCATTACTACAAAAGTGGGGTGTAATTTACTAGCTTAAATCACTATGGCACCTTACAAGTGAAATAATTTCATTGCATTTTACTAATACACCGTGATGAAAGTTATTTCACTATAATATCACTATGTAAACATCATGTTTCATTACTAGTTAACATAATTCACTATTATAATTTATTGTAGTAAATAGGTATATTTATATATATATTTAATATTATATACATCCTACTTTATGTTATTATACATTATTTTATCCTAACTATAATAACTTAAAATATAAAATAATAACCTATGAAAAATAATTTAAAATATCTTACAATATAATAACTACCAATAGCCTATGATATTATAACATATAATATCCAACAATAATTTATAATACAATAATCATCAATAGTCGTAATATAACATATAATAACCAACAATAACTTATAATATAATAACCATTGATAACCATTAATAAAATAACCACTAATAGCCATCAATAGCCAATAATAAAATAACTATTAATATAATAACATTAATAACCACTAATATCCACCAATAGCCATTAATATAATAACAATAATAACCACCAATATCCACCAATAAAATATCCATCAATAGCCATTAATAACCATTAATATCCACCAATATAATCTTCGTCAATAACCACTTATAAAATAGCCACTAACAACCACCAACATCCACTAACAAAATATCCACCAATAGTCATTAATATAATAGCCACTAATATAATAACAATCAATAATCACCAATAGCCATTAATAAGCACCAATATCCACCAATAGAATATCCATCAACAACCATTAATAAAATAATCAATAATAGGCATTAATAAAATAACCACCAATATTCATTAATAGAATAGCCACCAATAGCCATTAATAGAATAGTCACCAGTAGCCATTAATAGAATAGTCACCAATAGCCATTAATAGAATAATCACCAATAGCCATTAATAGAATAGTCACCAATAGCCATTAATAGAATAACAACCAATAGTCATTAATAGAATAATAACCAATAATCACCAATAAAATAGTTACTAATAACCATTAATAAAATAATCACCAATATAGTAACCACCATTAACCATTAATATAATAGCCACTAATAACCACTAATATAATAACCATTAATAAACATCAATATCCACCAATAGAATATCCATTAATAGCCATTAATAGAATAACCACTAGTATCCATTAATAGAATAGGCACCAATATGCATTAATAAAATAGCCACCAATAGCCATTAATGGAATAACCATTAATAGCCATTAATAGAATAATCACTAATAGTCATTAATAGAATAGCCACCAATAGCCTCCAATAGAATAACCACCAATAGCCATTAATAGAATAGCCACTAATATCCATTAATAGAATAGGCACCAATATGCATTAATAAAATAGCCACCAATAGCCATTAATAGAATAACCATTAATAGCCATTAATAGAATAATCACTAATAGTCATTAATAGAATAGCCACCAATAACCACCAATAGAATAACCACCAATAGCCATTAATAGCCATCAATAGCCGCCAATAAAATAGCTACTAATGGTCATTAATAGAATAACCATTAATAACCATTAATAAAATAACCATTAATGGGCATTGATAGCCACCAATAAAATAGGTACCAATAGCCATGAATAACCACCAATAACCCCAATAAAATAGCAACCAATAACCATATATTAGAATTGCTTAGGATTGCCAAAAATTATTTAGGGTGAAATAATTTATAATAGACAAAAATAATTTAAGGTGAAATAATTTATAATAACCTAAAATTGTCAATAATAACATAAGGTGAAATAGATTTCAATAACCAAAAGTAACCAATAATAGCTTCAAATAATTGAAAAAAGCCTAAAATGAAATAACTTAGAATAACCGAAAGTAATTTATAATAGTTACAAGTAGCTTAAACTGAAATAATTTATAATAACCAAAAATAGTTTAAGGTGAAATATCCAAAAATAACCAAAAGTAATTGAGAATAGCCATAAATAACCATAAATAGCCATAAATAATGTAAGGTGAAATAATTTAAATTAATGAAAAATAGTCATATAATAATTGAAAATAATTTAGCATAGCTAGTATTATTATATTAACAATAATCTTATTCATTCATTAAACATTATGTTTTTCAAAAGAATGGACATTGAAATGTTATTAATTAATGATATTCAACTCTTTTTTTTTGTTCAAATGATTTTAAACTTTCAAAAGGAAATAAATGTAATTATGTACATTATTGAATTTTTAAAAGAAATAAATTTGAATCATTTCATTTGAACAAAATCTCAATAAGATATGAATTTAATAAATTTATGTTTTTATAATGTTTAAAATGAAGTATTTCATAAATATAATGTAATGTAATATATTATCATAACAACTGGGGTGGCTTGATGGTAAAAGTGTTTGCTTCCATTCCAAAGGTCAAATGATCAAACTTCATGAATGATGTTATGTGGTCAACAATGGTATGTTGACCGAATATTCTCCTATTTAATTCCTAAAATAGGTGCCTAGATTGATTATGTGGCCTACCTACATAGGTTAGGTTTTTAACTTAGCTTAAGTAGTGACACGTGTTAATAAATCATAGGCTAAAAATCATGAAATTATCAATAATATTATATATTAAATAATTAAATTTTTATTGATTTCCATGCTGGCTAGTTAATTAATTACAAGTGAATGGCTTGGTAAATTTTTATTTCACTTGAAAATAACCTTGTTTCAGTAGGTAGTAGTGAAACAATTCATTGTCCATAGCAACTGGTCCCCATTCACTAAGGGGTTAAATAATTTCACTAGGTAAAATTGTCCAAATTCACTCAAAATCTGATGAAACCCAGAATGAACTAGGACGCATTTTGTAATAGTGAACTATCATATATCTGCGAAGTCTAATTAAAACTTATTATTAATTGGAAATTTTTCAAATGAAAGTTATTTCTTAGTAGTTGAAAAAAAAATTGTTGGATTATAAAAAAATTCCAAGGAAGATGATAGGCATTGCAACTTTGGGGAAAAGGGGAGTATTTTTTACAACCTAAACATGCAAAGTGAAAACAATTCTATAAAATCAACATGTGTTCATGTTGTAGAGAAACAAGAGGATTCATGCTTGTGGCATCAAAACATGCAAAGGGAAAATAATTCTATAAAATTAACATGTGTTTTGTTGTAGAAAAACAAGATGATTCATGCTTGTGGCATAAAAAATTTGGCCATTTGAACTATCCTACTCTATATGAATATACTTCAAATGGACGAATAATAGGACTTCCAAAGTTAACTAAACATTTGAAAATTTGTAGTGACTACTTGATTACAAAAAGGTTGAAAGGACTTTCCCAAGCAAAGTTAGAATCAAAGAAGAAATGTTTTAAAGTTCATTCATTTAGATGTTTGTGGTCTACTAAAAGTAAAATTTCTTTACCATCATTAGTATTTTCTAAATTTTATTAACCTAGGTCCATTTTATTAATTCAAAATTTGAAACATTCAACAAATTTAAGAGGTTTTAAGAGGAGGTCAAAAATGAAATCAAAACAAAAAAATAGAATATTTTGGACCAATCGTGGAGGAGAATTGTTTTAAAAGGAATTTAACCTTTATAGTAAGAAAAATGGAATTAGACATCAATTCACACATGTTAGGTCACCAATTCATAATGCTGTTATTAAGCAAAAAAATCATTAAATTCTAGAAAATGTTGAAGCATGTGTTTAAATAATGACATTCCAAATAGTTATTTATGGCACAAAGTTATGATTTTTATTGGGTGAAAATTTGCCAAAAGGTGATAAAAATTTAGCCCTTGCAATAAGGTCGTTTTAAATTGGGAATTTTTTTTGGAGGAAATCGTTAGATCTTCTAAATGCTAAGTGGTTGGATCACAACCCTTTAGATAAGAGAAACCTTAAAGTCACCATCTTCACTACTGGTCTTGGTTTCCATTCGCTAGTACTATTCCCAACACTTAGAACTTCTTGCCACCAAAGTTCCTATGTTTGAAACATAGTCACCTACAACATGTAATCTACATCCAACGCCATGTTGTTAGTAATATGTGATTTGATGGCACCTTGAAATTGATAGCTACTTTGGGTTCATCATAAAATTTTAGAAAATGTTACAATTTGCATAGTGGAGAAATTTTTATTTGTAGAATCAAATTTTGTTTTATGTTTGCTTGGCTATTAAATTGATTATGAAAGCTTATGGTTGATTTGGGGAGATTTGGTGTAATTATGTAATGTAGTAGGGTTTAGGTTGTATGAACATGTAATTCAATGTAGAACAAATACATTGTGCAACTTGTAAGTTGTAAGCATTCTCCGCTATAGAACAACATGGAGTAATGAGGTTTGGGAATCCTAAGACGGGGCCGTGTCTTCAAGTTGTGAAATGTTTATTTCAACATTGTGTAAGTAGGGCTTGTAAGAAGCAAAGGTCATTTTTTGCTTGAAGTAAGAGTTTTTCAAAATTTGAATTTAAGGTTCAAACTTCATCTACTACCAAATCATGGACAAATTTGTGAGCATTTTGGCAAAAGCTTCTTATGTTCCAGGAATTTTTTCTTTGTTGTTTTGCATCTAATATCAAGCCATGGAGTTGAATTGTGAACACTCTTGCAAAAGCTTGTTGCGCTCTAGGAATTTTTTTAATGCAGTTTTGCATCTATTGCCAAGCCATGGAACATATTTGTGAACATTCTCGTAGAACTTTCTTGTGTTTCAAGAAAATTTTTCTCTATAGTTTTGCATTTGTTACCAAGCCATGGACAAATTTGTGAGCATTCTTGTTGAAGTTTACTGTGCTATAATTTTGTCCCCAAGCTTTCCTAAAATCATTATTTAGGAATTTTTGTTGTATAGTTTTGTAGAAACATGTGTTTCATTTTTGTCTCCAAGTTCTTTTGAAATCATCATTCATGCAAGGGGAGATAAATGGAACCCATGTGAACATATCCAAACCAAAAATATCATTTGTTAAATAATATAATTATTTTAAAACAAGTAGGCATTCAATCATGGCCCAAGTAGTTGTGAATAGTAAGAAAAAAATCATGGTTGTTTACATTGGACTCCCTGGATTTGTTAACGATAGTTATGTTTTGTAAAAAATTAGTTTACATAGGCAAGCATAATATGGATCATTTTTCACCTTTCAAAATGGTTCACAAAATGGGGTTTTCTTGGATATCCTTTGTTTAATCGATTGATGGTCCCATATAGACACAACATTGAATAATTTATTTTGGAAAAAAATTACAATGGACGACATAAAAATAACAGATCTATTGTTGAAAATTCATTTGGTATATTAAAAAACATTTTCCAAAAAGTTATTCACAAAACATAACTTCATGTGGCATCCTTGCCTAACATGTTTTTATGTTGTTGGTATCTTGCATAATCTAGTATTTGGTCAAAGAGAATTTGATTTTGTCAATTTGATGCATTAACTAGAACTATAACCCACATATGAGATTCAAAATGAACACAATGTAAGGATGAATACACATCCATAACCGGATCAGCAAAAAGTGTGTGAAGTTGGAATTGAGGGAAGGGAGCAGTTTGGTGTTGAACAATGAAAGATCCTTGAAACATATTTTGGCACCATACAAAATTAGTTTCAAGATCTATGCTCTATAACATACAATTTTGATATTGGAAATTTCATTGTATGGTCTAAAGATGTAAATCTTTAAAGTTAAATAAGATGATATCATATGATTCCCAAAATCCTTGTAAGTTACAATATCATTTGGGTTGACATGTTTAGCACCATTATACCTTTGAGTCACATTCCAATTGAACACCATTCCCATGACATTAATTAATCCCACAATGGCCTTCACCATGTCCTTGTTGATTTTGTTAATTTTTTTTTGTCTCGGACCTTAAAATATTCTAATTGTTTAAAAATAATTTCTTCCTAGCTCTTGTTCCTTTGTTGCTCAATATTAAAATTAATAGTTTGAATCTAGTTTATGGCTATGCAACCAATTTTTTTGACCTTTTTTCTATAGTTTCAATAAGATTTTTCTAATTACCATTGATTTTTCACCGAAAATACATCACAAATTTAACATCTCATGATTTAGTAATGGAAATTGTGCAAAAAAATTTCATTCATAATTTTTACATTTCACACACTAATATCATGCATTGAAAACACATTTGACACACAAATTTATAAAAACATGAAAAATTCATGTGATATTCATTCATTCATAGGTTTGTATTTCATTCGATAACACATTTATCTATGTGTCAAATGTATTTTCAACGCATGATATTCATGTGTAAAATGTTCAAACGTATGAATGAACGAACTTCACATGATTTTCATTATTAATTTGTCGCATGCTAAAATTATGTTGTATGTATTCATCATTAGTCTAAAATTTTGAAATGATATTTTAATTAGTTCGTGTTAACTTTGGTTGGTGCGACCCTAGAACATGAAATGTTGTAGTTGGAGGCATTGGAATTTCAATGTTAGGCATTAGAAGATTTGCAACATTAGGCATTTAAAGCATCCCATTGTTTGGCATTGGAGGATTTGTAAAGTTAGGCACTTAAAGCATCCCCATTCCTCAACCCTTGATGATGTGAATTCAATGTAAGCACCTAAACATTTGAACCAACAAGAGGGCTTACATTTTGAAACATCAATTATCATGGCCTAAGATATTTTGGGATACTTTGGGCAATGTCATGGCCTAGGATATTTTGGGATACTTTTGGCAATATCATGGCTTAGGATATTTTGGGATACTTGGGATACTTTTGGCAATGTCATGTCCTAGGATATTTTGGGATACTTTTGGCAATATCATGACCTAGGATATTTTGGGACTAGTATGGTTTAGGGTTATAAAAGGATTGGGGAACAACCCTTCAGAAGATCAACACCAGTTGATGGATCAATAAAGCTTATCTTGTCTTGTAATTCTCCACTTGTTTGTAGTCGGTCCATAATAATTTGATCTGCTCCTTCTTCTTGTTTGTTTGTTTTGTTGTTTCAGTAAGTAGCTAGAGGTATCTTGGGGTGAAACTTGGAAAGGTTGTATAAGACTATAGGACGCTTCTACTCTCAAAGTTTCAAAAGAAAAGGATATGTTTTGTGAGAGTTAAGAGCTTTTGAAAACTCTGTGTCAGATCTGGTTTTTTGGTCATATCTCCTTTGCTTAAGCTTTTTTGGGTCTGTAACTTTCTGATTTTATACATCATATAGGAATATATGTGTGAGAGAAATTTCATGTCATTTGGACTTGTATTGTGAGAGTTAAGAGCATCTGAAGTTTCAGTCTCAGTTTTGAAGTCAGTTTCTTTTGAAAGTGATATCTCTTTGTGGTCATCATCAATAGGGTTGAAATTTTGAGCAGATATAGAAGACATATATTTTATGTGTCTCCCAAAATCTCAAGGATTTTGGAGTTTTTGA
>Ga0209611_10011253_pt1 | contig 12956 bp, 11 predicted proteins | sample S1TSphgellanicum_3_FD_187693 | JGI IMG/M metagenome (GOLD analysis project Ga0209611, IMG submission 187693) | Host-associated microbial communities from peat moss isolated from Minnesota, USA - S1T2_Fc - Sphagnum magellanicum MG (SPAdes) (version 2) | ecosystem: Host-associated > Plants > Peat... | reverse complement strand
GCCCCAAGGGATCCAATTTTCTTTTTATAATAAAATTTCCAAAGTAGGGAAAAATATCACCTCCCCATAGTACCTACCTTCCCTGGTTAGGCACAAATTAATTACTTTTTGAAATTGTTGAAACTTTTGGAAAAAAATACAAAAACCTACCCGGATCACCTGGGATGACCGAACATATGAAAGAAACTCAAAGCACATTATTAGCTTCATTATTTAGTGCAATGCCGAATTCTAAAACATTATTATTCTTACTACCGAACCAACATAAATGACCCAAATATATATATATTAGACACTTTGCTCTCGACTAGGCTACTTAGTCCAAATTTTTTTTTAAAAATAAAATTATTTAGACATCTTGCTGCCAGACTAGACTAAGGTAGTAGGTACTACGGTAATGAAAACAAAAGTCAAAGAACAAAATATCATTTGGTTGTGTAGGTCGAAGGAAATAAGAGTCGAACATGAATGGGGCAGCCACGCAAGAACAACGTATGTATGTACCCGGGCCAAGCCGAGCATATGGACCGGTATAGATATGACCTCAGAACGGGAAATGGTCGCCCGTTTGTGGTCTCACGATCCAGGGGAGTGAAGTCGCCAATCCCGATCCACAAAGTCTACAAAAGGGGGGGAATTGATTTTTTATTTTCTTAAATTTGATTGATTTATTATTGGGGCCCATTTGACCTCATTTGTTTTGTTTTGTTTTGTTTTTTCCGTAGCATGCCGTGCCACCTTTGAGGTTTGTTTCCGAGGAAGTTTCTAGTCGCCCTGGAAGGTGCTAGCCTATGGTTTTCAATAGATTTTCTTTGATTTTGGCCGTATCTTGTAAGGTTCTCGATCTTTCATAAAGAGTTATTTGTTTGTTGTTGCTTCCTCCTTTGTGTGTGGACTTGAGGTGGCAACCTGTTTTTATGGGATGGGGGGCGGGCCCGCCAATGCTCACTTGTTTGGATGAACGGATGGATAGATGGATAGAGTGTGGGTGGTGGGTTCCAAAGTTTAAGCAAAGATTCTTCTCATATTCAAATGGGTTTGGATGAACGGATAGATAGATAGATGGATAGAGTCTAGTGGGTTCCAAAGTTTGCATGAGATTCTTTTCATATTCAAATGGGTTTCAATGAACAAATGGATCGATGGAGTACGAGGGGTTCCAAAGTTTTAAGTGAGAATCTTTTCATATTCAAATGGGATTATGCGGGTCATGACTCACAGTGGGTAGATGAATGGATGAATGAATTGTTAAATGTCATAATTGGCTCTATAGAAATTTAATAGGGTTTCATCCTATAATATCTATGAAACAAAAATCACACAGGTTAGTGAATCTAGCTATAGAAGAAATCACAAGGTTCTAAATTAAAAATCCTGGTAGTCAAATTTGGATTTTGGTGCTCACAAATTGGATTGATTCAAAACTTGAGAAGGGAGCTTTTACTTTCCTTTCCTTTTCCTTTTTTTTTTGGGTCTTTCCATAAGAGCAAGAAGAGAGGCTAACAACCACAAGGACAACATGTCAAGTGCAATCTTTAGTCCCAATTTTCATTTACCTCCACATTGTGAGCTCACCTCGAAGTGGATTTTGTAGATGGTTTTGTATATAAACTCAACTATTATATTTAAGATTGAAAGTGGTTCGTTGTGGCATTTGAAAAAAAATTGTGAACAGGCCAATGAAATACTATTGAGGGTTATCAAAGCCAAAAAAAAATATAGTGGCCAACACGTAAGACAAAGCTTGGGCCAAGAAGAAATGACATAAGGGTTTGCCAAAATATTGTAATTAAATGCCTTTTTAAAAGTTCTTCCGTAGGCCATGACATCATGACCTCCTTTTCCATGAGTGGGGAGGCGTTTAGTGTTTACTATCCATCTATATTTTAAGACACCTTGCTTGCAAACTCTACTACCTCTACCTCCTCCTCCTCCTCCTCCTTTTCCAAATTGGGGTGTTTATAGCCAAGCCACCAGCTAGAGAAGCACCTTCATTGCAAATTCTTCCTCCCAAGTTGACATCTTTTTCTATGGTACATACTGCTAGTGGTTTTGCTTTGTGTATAGGGTCACATACTGAGCGTTGGTGGAGACACTCTAAGAGGCCTTAAGGAAGGGTGTGTTCCAAAAAAAGGGCAGCTAGCACAAGCATGCTTGCTTGTGCCCACCATGTTTGGGGAATAACCCTGACATGTGGAACCTTCCATGCAAGATGCCATTCTCCAGTTATGGTAGGGAAAGTGCCATCTACATAACCGAGAAACTTCTACCAGATCCTTACATCGTTACACGTAGAGAACATTCATATGGAAACACGTAACAATGGTGAATTGAACCCCCCAACAACTAATGCAATGCAAGGAGAGAGACCCATCCAAGTTCTGTCCTTTCATATTGCTTTTGATATCAAAGACTCTTTGGTGTATGGAGTTTGATGTCAAAGTTTGGCAGAAAAGAGTTGGAAAAGTTAGGAAATAATTTGCCATCTGTAGGTTTTCTACTTGCATTCCTCTTCCCCCCTTACAATTTGTGTAAATTCTGTTGTCAGTACTTCAAGGATATTGGACTAGAGGAAGCATGGCAACTAACATGTGTAAAGTGTACAGGCAAAGCCAAAGGTGGGGGGAGAGGACGGAGCATGGGTGCATTGCCAAAATAAAGGGCCAAGGATGAGTTGGTAGCTCAGTTGAGCATTTTGGGAATGTCCTTCACATGGGTTTTATCCATCACAACACCCAAGGTGCAGGTTACTGTGAACACATGTAAATCACAAGAGGGTTCTTACACCTACTCCTTAAGAGTGGGATAGATCTTATGCTCTAATCACACCTAGTGTTAATGCTAACACTAACATCTCTTTAACACTAACATTTTTGTTAATATTTATTATGCTGCATTCACACATGCGGTAGTTTAGGTTTTTAAAAAAATTAGGGTTTAAAAAATGTACCTTTTTGTCATCATGGATTCACACCAAAATCCATGATGGCAAGTTAAGGCAACTTGTTGCCATTTTTTTCATCATTCCCCTTGTTTCTTATGGCCATTTTTTTTCCTTTTCATCATGCATAAACATGCGTTCAAACAAGTTAGCTCCTTTTTTGGCTTTGTTTTTCACAAACTTTTTTATTTATGTCTTGTTCACGTTTCTCTTCTTCATCCCTCATGCCTCTCCTCTTCATCTCTTTAAATCTTCGCTTAATTTTGATTGGAGTTTCATTACATTATGTTGGTGCTGTAATATATTTTTCATTGGTCTGTCGTTTTAGTGCTACTATTTTGTTTTTGTCGGTGTCTTCACTAATGACTTCATTCCTTTACTACTACTTTAGATCATCCTCATAGCTCAAAATCACAACAAACCCAAGCTGCTTTTGTTTCAAAATTTTATGAAGCTCCTTCATTTAGCAACTATAATTTCTAACTTTGCAACAACAAAAGAAGTAGAAGCATAAGAAAAATAGAAGAGACATATTAGTGTGAAGACAAGATATTCCTTGGCCTTTGCTACATGAAGATCTATTACCATTGCCACCACTATTCATCTTACCTCTATCGATTATTGATGCACCAACTTTGTAGCTATTTATGCTCACAACACCATGCTCTCCCTTTGCATATTTGCAACATGCTCCCCAGTTGCCTTCATATCCATGATCTTGTTTATTCCTTCATTCTCTCTTCCTTTTCCTCCTATTGTTGTTGCAAGTGATTATTAGTGTTGTTACAAGTGTGTGTTGTCGTTGTTGCAACTTGCAGGCGATTGTTGGTGTTCTTACAAGTGTATGTTTTGTTATTGTAGGTGATTGTTGATGTTGTTGCAAGTGTGTGATGTTCTGAATTTAATTTATGGTTTTTAATTTACTTTTAAATTCTAATTGGTAAGTATTCTAATCATCCTTTTTTATTATAGTTGCAAAAAGTTATGTTTTGTGCATTTAGTTATGTTTTGTGCATTTTTAAGAATAGAAAATGATGTTTAAATGTTTGTGTTCATTGCTAATGATAGGAAGGATGGAAAAGAAGCATTTGAATTCTAATTTTGTGCATCTACAACATAAATAAGTCCTCACCTTCCATTTTTTCCATTCCATGGACAAATTAGAGGATAGGGTTTTGATTTTAACAAGGTGTATGTTGTTTCAAATCATTGAATTTATTTTCAAACGGCTTTCTCCTTCATCTTTGGATCTAAGCTTTAACAACATAAACCCCATTGCTGAAACAAACACAAAATTCTTTCTTACTATAGTTGCACTCCATCATTTGCAATTGCAAAGTTGTCTTCTAATTCTATCACAGGAATTAAGGCATTGGGTGAAACCGAAGAGCACCACATGGTTTTCTTGATTTTTGCTAACTAAATATGATGATTATAGATGGGTAGAAAACTTTAGAATGACCAAGTCAACATTGTTTAGGATTGTTAACCAATGTGGCCTATGTTGATGAAGCAAGACACCCATTATCGAAGTGCAATTCATGTTGAAATACAAGTGTCATACATTACTTATAAGCTATCCCATGGTGTTAATTTCCTAATTTGTAGCAAATTGTTGCAACCAATAAATCAACATTGTCACTCATGTTGCATGAATTTGTGGAAGCTACCAACATCTCTTTCAAGAAGTTAATTTTGTGGCCAACAAGAACATAAATGAATTGATGGAAGATTTTTGATAATTGTGTGGATTGCCAAGTGTGCATGGTGTAAGTAATGGCACCCACATCCAAATTTCTAAACCGAAAACCATATTTCCTAAATATTATTATTGTCATAAAACAAAAGGCTAGTCAATTGTAGCTCAAGCAATAGTAGATTCCAAAAAGAAGTTTCTTGACATTTGTGTTGGCTTGCTAGGTAGCAATAATGATTCTTAAATCCTATGCAACTTTGCATTATATAAGCATGCTCAAAATCAAGGTTTATTTGATCCTAGGAAAGGTGTAAATGGCTTTCCACCATATCTATTGGGTGATAAGGGTTATTGATTAATCACTTGGATTATGATGCCTTTCAAACACTATTACAAAATGTGAGTGCAATTCACTAGTCCCCATTCACCAGACCAGTGAATTCACTACTTCTTCATTAATCCTCATTCACTATAACCAATGAATTCACCCAAAATCTAATGAAATTGCTTGGCGTATAGGGACACCTTTTGTTATAGTGAAATAAGAAGGGCAACATTTAATATTAGAATTTTTATACAATAGAAAACATGAACGAAAGAGATCGATAGTTGAACATGTTTTTAACATTTTGAAAAAAACTTTTAGAGAATTGCAGAAGTCTAAATTACATGTGACATTCCTTCTTGATGTGTTTACATGCTACTACTTGTTGCATAACCTTTTTAGGTCTTAAGATGAAGCTAATAATGTTTGTGTCACAACCCTAGCCTTGGGCTCGCAATTAAGGCAAGGGCTTACAAAGGTGCGGGCCAAATGTGAAGCCCAAGAGTCACATTTCATGCTCCCTCACACTCCTAAGTGAGTTCCCACTTTGGGAGTTGGAGTCCTAGTGGACTCCCGAATTTTTAGAGAACGATTGTAGGGGTCAAAACCCATTGGATTGAGGAGTTCCTTATATCATTAGAAAGCTCTTGGAATTTACATGTCTTAAAGGGGCTTGCATGACCCATTAGACACTTAAAACACAAGTTATGGCCAAAAGAAAGGTCAGCAGTCAAATTGGCAATTTGACTACCGACCACTAAAAATCAGAAATCGCCCCGATTTCCATGCGTGTGAGAGACATGCAACAAGTTCTCAACAAGGGCTATAACTTTTCTTTAGACCTCATCTCAATTAGAAGTCTGCACGCAAAGTTATGGGGCCCCAAAGTCGCGAAAATCCCAAATGTGGGAATTTCGAGACTCCCACTTGGGAGTCCCGGGACAAAATGACATTTGAGTGCTAGCCCCGTGGCCAGACATAGAATATGCTGTAAGGGGGAAGGTGGTGGCTTCCCCCAAGTCCAGGCCGTGATGAATCTTGTGAGTCTGTGTTTGCTCATGGCTCGTCCGTGCACCAAAATGCTCCAATTACGCACTAACCAACATGTTGTTTGGTTTGTGCAGGTCCGTGTGAGTAAATGAATTGCTTGTCATTCTTCTTAGTCCCATCCTTGAACTCTAGCACACCCCTCTACCCCAAAGTGTTATGAGCCAGGGAACATGCCCCAACTCCTTCTCCTTCCATTGTCTTCACCTTTGGACTCATAGTTGAATCCATCAAGGAGTTTAGGGGTGCGTTAGTTTGACTACTTCGAATCATCAAACTTGAAGTTAGCATACATGAAGAAGGATATCATAGGATTATTGAAAAACCCATGAATCAAGCATAAATCAATGGTCCAAAGATATTTTTAAATGTGTTTCAAAGGGAATTAACATTATATCTTGGTATACAAAGGAATTTTCAATGAATTATAAGTGAATTTGTCCTTCCTACTTTCTGTCAAATTAAATATGTTATAAAAAATGTTGAAAGTTCTTCTTTTTCTATGCATTTCAATCCACACAACCTTTTGCCATGTATATTCATACCATACAATTTTATTTTTCATTTTTTGGCGTTCAATTGGACTATGGTGGACTTTGTTTGGTGTTATAGTATTTTTATGGCAGCCAAGTATTTTTCAAATTTAATGTTCACCCCCCAAAACACAACATCCATGTCAAAACAAGTCAATTTGATTTAGCAAAGACGATATACATTCAACAAATAGTTTTGATTTCAAGCAAGCTTAAACTTACCTCTATTCATTGATAGCTTTGCTGACAATGATATTTTTTGCATTGTTGTTGTTTGTTTGTGTGTCATTATTGGCAATAACATTGGCATTGTTTGTGTGTGGGTTATCACTGGCAATAGTTTGTGTGAAAGTTTGGGTCATAACATGTGTCAAATTATTTAAGGCCTCAATCATGCCAATGCCCATGGCCATCTGTGTGCGGTTGGCAACTTCATTTCTAACTTTGAAATACTCAAGTTGTTTTTCGACAAGTTTGTCTTGGATTTCAATTCGTTTACCCTCCAATGATACACTTGTGACATTGATTCGATCAATGGAATCCACCAACATCTTGCTCCCTTTCTTTGTTGCCTCCGCCATGCTCTTATGAGCAAAATAATAGGTTTTTTTAACCCTTGTACTTCCAGTAGAATGACCATTTCATGTTTTTGCTATGTTAAAGTTTATATTGACTAATGTTGGTGTGGGGGTGTTTGATGAAGGGTTAGTACTTGACATGACTTGTGGTTGAATGGGCAATGGTGTAATTGCATTTGAAGGGGTAGCAATGGTGATGTGACTTCAATATGAATGGGATGAGTGGAATTACCACTTATCTCATGCATCATTTTAGTGAAACTCTTTGTTGCAGCACTATGAGGTGGCAAAATTGTAGCTAGTGTTGGTTTAAACATCCAATCATCATCAACATTAGTATCTTCTTCTACATTCACATTTTGTATTGCCTCATAATTTGCATCTATTGAGTCTTCATTCAGATTGATGGAATCATTGGGTGTTAAACCAAAAAGCTTATAGTTCATGTCTACATCATCCATTAAATCCCACATGTGAGGTGGGTTGAAAGTGGGACATGTCCCCAAAAATTTTATAACCATTTCATATAATCCTCACAAAATGGTCTTGGGCAATCCTTGTGCAACTTTTTCTGTTGTGTTCAAGGATTAATAATCTTGATTGTTTCATGTTCCAAGTTTGTAATCATAGATCTTTTTGAAATCCCATGCAATAGTGCCCCAATTTTTCTTTACAAGCTACACCATTCCTCATTTGAATGGAGAACCTTACATTCATAACCTTTGCTGAAATTTTGTTCCATTTTGTAATAGCAATCTCAAATTTGTCTCACACATCAATTGTGTCAAGGCTTGCCACACGCTTTTCCTTTTTGGCTTTGACAAGTGCCAAAATTTCGTCATGCTCCAATTTGTCTAGCAAGATTTGCAGCTTTGAACCTGTTGCAATTTAAAACTAATTATCTGGTTGGATGTCTTCTTGTTTTTCCCTTTATTTCTTGATGAAGCAGGTACCTCATCATTGAAGGAATTGCAATTGAAAAATGTTTATGCACCTACACACAAGAACATATGAAGTATGTTTCTATTTTACATATATGTGAAATGGTTTGTGGTTGTTAAATTTAAAAAATTTGTGAATGTGTTTTATGTGTGCAGGTGTTGTGACTCCTAGAATTTTTATTTTGTTATTCAAGAAGTTTGTTTTTCTATACAAGTTAAAGATTTTGTCATTAGATGTTCAAGCTATTCACAAATTGAAGATAAATTTCTCCAACATACTTGCAACAAGACATGCAATTGTTTAATTAGTTGCAAAAGAAGATTACTTTCTTGATTTTGTTCATCATTCTGGTTGGAAAACATGTCCCTCAAAATTCCATTGTGTTGTTGAAAACTTGTTATAACTTCTAAACTAACTTGAACAATAGATTTTGCAACTATGTTTTTTTTTTTTTTCCTTTGAGCAACTTGTAACAAGGAGAAAGGGAGAGCAAAAAAAAGAGGTAGAGAATGGTAGAGAGGGGGGAAACGAGAATGAAGGGGAATATGGAGGGTGAATAAAAGGGGAACAAGTTTAGATTCATGGGAACATTTCAAATATATCCATGTTACATTACCATTGAATTAAAATCTTGTTTTAGGAGCTAATAGCTTACCATTAAACTTCTCATACAAAATTTACGTTTTTTGAATATATGAATTTAAATATGCATTAACTTAACATTCAACTAACATCTTTTTAACATTGACTACCACCTAGGCAACCTTGTAAATTTTTGTGTTAAATTAACATTGTAGGTTTGAATTCTTTTTTTTGTCATGCACCCCTTACCATTGACTTAACATTCATTTACCATCAAGTGTGAATCAACCTTTACACCTATACTTTAACATAAGGCTCCTCCCACCAGAAGAAAGCATAATGTGTGTCCTATTTTCTAGGAGGAATTTTTGATAAACATAAGGTGCCCTCTAAAAATTACCTTGTGTATGGCAAAAGGTTGCTCCCAAATAGTCTCCCCTAATTTTAGGGTCATAATCTCAAAATAGCCCAAGGGTGTAAGCCCAAAAATTAGGGGAGCCCCGTGGGAATAGGCCTTCTCATTATTAAGCATCAAACATATTTTAATTCAAATGACAAGATGCTTTCATGTGATGAATGGAAAAGGCCCTTTTGATTGGAACAAAAATCTTCTATGCAAGGAGGTGTTGTTGGATGAAAATAAATCCAATGAAATTTTACTTGGATGAAGACCTAATGAAAAGGATCAAATCATTGAAAGGTGAAAGAAACAACAAAGCAAATAGTTGATGATTGTTTTTTTCCCTTAATGGGTAGTTGCAAGCTATGGTGGTTCATTTTTTGGTATTTTATAGACTTTTTGCAAAGTGTATTCTATTCACATACCACAAACACATTGTAAAAATCATCAATTTGATAAAAATATTTATGAATTAAGATTGCCAACTTCAATAAAAAATATTTATTGAGGGGTGAAATTCAATTTTTTAAAAAACCAATCATATAATAATGGATTTTTAAAGTGGACTTATGAATTATAATATGGGTTCTGCATTAACATTCAAATGCATTTTTTATTATGATTTCATTTCAGTATTTTTTATAAAGATTTAATATATGATACATGATGGGGGAAAAATTTGAGTTCAAAAAAATTATAACAAAAAATTTAACCAACAAATAACTATGGACTTTTGAATGACCAAATTTGAACCTTATTTTCAAAAGTTTTTATTTTTGGTCATTTTGTGTTGGATTTATATATTTTTCCCCTTTACATGTATGTCAAAAAGTTATTTGAATGGGCAACCTTTCTTATGGACTTTATTAGTTGATTAATCACCACATAAGGCCCACTCCACATTGGTTTTTAATTGTTTTAACCATTATAATGTTAAAATATGGACTTTTGGCATTGTAACTCTTGCCACTTTTGAACCACCCTAAGTTTGCATCTACCCTCTATTGGTTATGAATGTGTTTTTTTCTTAATTGTAGGTTTTTGGGGTTGAAAAAATTGGCGGTGTTGCATTTGTGTGTTTTAATTCAAGATAGTAGTAGAAACAATTTTTTATTTGTTGCTATTGAAGGATGGCTTGTGCACGAATGTAAAACCTAAGCTTGGAACTTTGAGCTTGTAGTTATAGCTTAATGTGATTTTCATCCACCTATATGGATGGATGTATTTATAAATGAATGATTTGATGTGGATGAATTTCATTTATGAGTTGGATTAAATAAATAAATCATTGGATGAAATTCATCCATGATTGGAAGATAAATGAATTAAAAACTATTTATATCCATTTTCATTTGTTGTCCAAGTATTAATATTTAAATTTTGAATGTCATTTAATAATGATGAATAATGTGATTATAAGGGAAAATATGATGATGGGACCAAAATAATTTATAATTTTTCTAAAAAAAAAACTCATTAACAATGTTAAATAGTTAAAAAAATGTTGCCATGGGATGAGTGTATCTGCCCCCCCCCCCATTGTTGTCACCAACATTCTATATGTGTTTTGTGAAAAATTAAGGCACCTTGAAAATAAATAATTATCAAATACAAACCCATTGTCAACTATGATAGTAGGTTGTTTAAAGGAAGTTAATTAAGGTGCTTGAAAATTGAATTTTAGTTTATTTCAAAAAACCATTGTGATTAATGACAATAGGTAGTTTAAAGATATCTAAAGCATTCAAAACCCATTGTTGTCAACAACACTAGTTAGATTTTGATCAAAGTTGTGGCACCCTCAAAGAGGAATAAAAAAAAATCCCCCATTGTTGTCCACAACGCTTATAAATAGGTTTGAAGGAAGTTGTGACAACATGAATTTTTTTAATAAGTTGTGACGACAAGAATTTTGATGGAAGTTTTATATATTAAAAACATTTAAATTCAAAAAAAATCATCCATTCATTAGATGAATGAAACAAAATCATTCATCCATAATGAGGATGAATGCTTACATTCATTCCCATGTTTGATTATAGGTTTACTTGTATAACATTCATTTTGTGGTTAAATTTTTAGATTTTACTTGCATGTGTATAAGATAAAGACATCTTACCATCCCAAGTTCCACCTTTAGGCTCTAGGCTTAGGCTCTAGGCTCATGCAACAACTTGCCTCATCGTTCTTGATGTTTTATAGTGATGGTGAAGCTCGACAAGACACATTGGTTGTGGAATTCAATGAAGAAGTGCATGATGAAAAAAATAAGATGGACACCTAGTTACATAATTAAGTATCTGGTTTTTGGTAAAAAAAATGGGACTTGAGTAAAGGAGTTGTGTTTTTTTTTGGTTTAGACTTTGGGAAGAATGTTTACATGTTTTAGGTGTGTGGTTGTGTTGGACTCTAGGACTTATCCACTTGCACTAAAGTCAATGGGTTAAAATTGTGTCAAACAACGACATGAATAAAAATGTGTGTATTTAGTGGAAGTGGTGAAGAGCCCTAGGCGACAAAAAACTAGTGTAGGGATGACAGCAAAACTATTGGTTTGTAAGAATGTGGGGTATGTTGAGTGAAAACCTTGGGAATTCACATTCAAGATGAGACTTGGATTATTGGGAACTTTAGGGTTATGGATTGTGCATTGCCATGAAAAATTGGGGAAGATGTGGGATATTTTATTGGTGCCAATACCAACAATGTCCATGTCAAATTTGCATGAATGTAATTATGGTTAACATGTGGTCTCTATGGGAATGGATGGGTTGATGGATGCTAAGGGAAAACCGTGATAGCCAAAAGAAAGATGTTTAGAAAGATTTGATCCACCATATCACATTCTTATCATGTTTTTGAAGTTTGTGTAAGTCAATTAGATAAGACAATTGATTCTCGGAAGTTATTTGTTATGATAGGAAAGTACGAAACATGTAACAATGTTTTATGTCATTAGAACTATTGGATAATTCACAACTTACTATATAGTGGTTATTTGTTCCTAATAGTATCATAACTTGGTTTGGTTATATAGTGAACTATCTATGAAAATAATCATAGCTTCTTTTTTTGTTGCAATGCATTTAAATACAAAGCAAAACCTTCGAATGGTTTAAATGTATGGTGTTTGGCCCAAGGACCAAAACATTATGATGATGAAGGGACTGCTTGAATGAAAGTAAAAAAGGATGTGAATTGTAATTATGTTTTGGCCAAAGGCCTTACCTAAGATAAAAAAACATGCTAGAAACATCTATTTTTACATATGAACATTTCAAAAACGAAATGTTCTTCTTTAAAAACAAAAGATGTTTCCTACTTTGTAAAATGTGTTTGTAAACTCAAAATACATTAAAAAAATTATGTCTCATGCTTTGCAAATGCAATTTTTTTTGTATTTGTTACCATTGAATCAACTATATTATATTGTAGGCATTTCAATTAGCAATTTGTTAATATCATATTATCTATAACTATACCCTAATGTTATTCATACATATTTTTTCTTAAATTCCATTGTGGGTGAATATATAATTGAACATGTTAATTTGATGGACTTTTTGTTAGCCCATCACAACATGCTAATGGATTCCACAAAGCTCCAAAAATAAAAATGTCATTGTTTCACATTTGAAAAAACAAACAATTCAGCACATAATGATTATGTCCTTTAAGGTAGGCTCAAATTCATGTTGGTTGAACATGCCAAAAGACCTAGATATAAATTTAAATAATAATCAAACATGGATGAAACCATATCTTAAAATTGTCTTTTTCAATATCCATAACTATGTATCTTATATATTAAAGTTACATGTCTGTCTGTCTGTCCGTCTGTCCGGGCAGTTTCCGGGCACTGCCCGGACCTTTGTTTGTTTGTTTGTTTTTTTTTTTTTGTTTTTTTTTTTT
>Ga0209611_10011252_pt1 | contig 12959 bp, 14 predicted proteins | sample S1TSphgellanicum_3_FD_187693 | JGI IMG/M metagenome (GOLD analysis project Ga0209611, IMG submission 187693) | Host-associated microbial communities from peat moss isolated from Minnesota, USA - S1T2_Fc - Sphagnum magellanicum MG (SPAdes) (version 2) | ecosystem: Host-associated > Plants > Peat... | reverse complement strand
TGGGCCGGTCGGCGACGCCACGGGGCCAACGCTCGCAGTACTCTTCGCGCTCTGGGGCGTGGGATTCAACACGGAGGCCTGCCGCAGACTCGCGTTCGTGTAAGTACCGATGACCGGATCGGTGCCATTGGTCAGACACGACGCCGGAATCTCCAGCGCTAGGGTCGTCACATTGAAACCCGCAATGGAATTGGTGGCGTAGTTGCGTGGGGGTATTCCCGCCGGAACCAGTTGTGTCACCGGATAGGTGTAATTCACGAGATCGAACGTACCGCCGAGGTCAATGAAGAACGGATCCTGTCGCTGGCCGACGAACACGCGTCCCTGCCCGCTACATCCGGGAATCGCAATCGGGTAGATGAACGTCGCAGCGTACGCCGCGTAATTCGGAATCGTCTTGGGGCCGATGTTGTCATACGGCTTACCGAAGGTCGTGCTGCCGGTTGTGGCATTGGTGATGGGTGAGGCAGTACCGGTGCGCCGGTCGCCTCTGACCAGAGTCAGCGTATAGGTTTGCCCCACATTCTGTGTTGTGGTATTCCCCGCACCAAAAGGACCGATGTCGACGAGCGCAACGGGGACCTGCTTATTCCCGGCGGGGACGGTAAGGCCAGCGACTGTCGTCGTGAATCGAAATTGAAAGGTTAGAGCCTCTTTGCCTGTGCCTGTATTGTCGATGGATATCTCGTACAACGCATTGTCATTGAGATTGAAGTAGTTCGGTGCCCCTTGCGGATCCTGCAGTGGAATGTAATTGGCAAGGAGCGTGACGTACCCGGCTCTCCCTGGCTCGTAGCTGTTGAACGCATAAAAATCCGTGGCGTCCACGGTCGGAAGCGTCGCGATAAATGGAGCCTCCCGATGGCTCGAGGCCCAGGCGCTGCTGGCCGTGGAGGCGACAAGCGTTGCAAAGAATAATCGTCTAGATTTTTTCGGGCACATCGAGAAGCTCCATCAGTATTAAAAAATGAAATTGGTGTTGGACTTGGAGGATTACGCTTGACCACGAGAGATGGATGCAACTCACCAAGCGAAATTCACGACGCGCGAGAGGAACGGAGCTCCGCAGATCGCCGATCAATAGGACGAGGCGGCCGGGTTGCGTGAGAACTGGCCCGCAGTCCAACAGCGGGCGCGAGAGGTCAGCGCCGAGCTGGGGGCAATGGCTCGTGAGTTACGTTGGGTCTGCGGCCGAGAGTGATTGCTTTCCGGCAACTAGCCGGCGAGTCGCGCCGATTGGTGGCTCCTCAAGTCCGCCACTTACGCAACGCCTCGGAGCCGATGATCGCTTCGGCATGGCGGACCAGTTTGTCTGCTCTCAGGTTTCCGTTTGCGGACTGCAGGTCCAGCCAGGACAAGGCGTCGCCGCCTATTGCGGCAAAACCCGATTGCACCATCGCATCGAACGCGGCGGCAGCGAATACATGAATGCCACCATCCTGTTCCCGCCAGTACGTGCCGAGGTCATCGCGTCCGAAGCCAAGTTGGCGGCTGACCAGGTTTTCTAGCGCCTGCGTCATGCCTTCCTCCACCAGTGCGGTGATCGTGCGATAGCCGTCCGACTTGTCGGCGCGCGCATCAATCCTCATGAGAATCGGCTCCTGCGACAGGCGCGCAACGACCCGTGGGGTTTCGGGTCTCGCCGCCACCATGACCGGATGAAAGATTTCGTGGGCCGCGTTGCGTTTCACGATGATCGAGGGATAGTCAAAGCTGGTTAAGAAGCGTTGCCCGACGATGCGTATACCATGAGGTTCTGAGAAGGCGGACAAGTAGATCTCGATCACCGGATCGAGGGGTCGACCGACATAACGCTGCTGCGCTCCTATCAAGTCAATCTGCGACAGTTCACGTCGCAGACGCACGACTTTCGTTTCGATCAACGGCTTTTTCTTCGAGTTCCAATAGTCGGCAAACCTCAGGGTTGCCAATTCAGCGAGTACTGCCGCCACGTCGGGAAAGTACGCGGCCTTCGTGTTCCATTCCTCTGCGCTGCCCCAAAATTCTGTGGTAGACAGCTTGGTTCGAATACCCTCCGGTGCAGCGAATGCCGCACGAGTCGCCTCAATGGAATCTGAACGCGTTGCCGAAGCCCACAAAGCGAGGGTCGGTCCCAACAAGCCGCCTTGACGATCGATGGCCTTGCGCACGCGCGCCAATGCGTCTTTTCCAGTCGGGCTCAGCCGCCCCTGCCAGTAGCGATACTCCTCGGGATAAGCCTCGGATTGCAGGCTGGGCGTCGAGAGGACCCCGAGCAGCAGACAGGCGTCGAGCCCCTGTTGCCAGCCGATCTTCCAGCGGGTCTTGAAACTCCGTGCATGCGTCGCCGTCATCGGCAGTACAAACGACCCAGCGGACAGCAGTATCAGCAATGTTCTTCTATTCATGCGGCTCCGTTTGCGGCGATAGGACACCGAGCGTCTTGGACCGGTGTGAACGACCGTCTTTGAAACTCATGCGGAGTCGCTGCGGTGGTCAGCCGAAGCAGACGGGTCCGAATCAATATCTTCTCCGCAGAATGCACGCAACTGCTGGCGCCCGCGGAACAAGCGCACTAATACCGCGGCGCGCGAAACTTCGAGTGCTGCAGCGATCTCCGACGTTGAGAACCCCATCAACACCTGCATCACGAGTGGCTCACGGTATTTTTCGGGCACTTTGAACAGCGCCTCGCGAATCGCCGCGAGGTCCTGATCCTTCACTGCGGCCGGCATGGGTTCTTCCTGCGCGATCAGCTCATCGGCGTTCACCATCACAAGCCGTTTGCGCTGCAAGAAGCGCGCGTACTCCCGGCGCGCGATGGCAAAAACCCGGATCTTGGCGGCCGCTTCGTCTAACAGGGAATGGTGCGCCTTCCAGGCGCGCAGCAGCGTCTCGTGGACGACGTCTTCGGCCAGGTCCCGGTCGCGGGATAGCCAGTACACGTAGCGCAATAGGTCCGGTCGCAGCGACTCGCAAAGCGCCAGGAAGCGCCCACGCTTGGGATTTCCGCACTTCTGATCGTTCATATATGAAACGGCAATCAAGGCATCACCTCATGCAAGGCGGGCCTACTCCGAGACCGAGCGTAGGTATGCGATTAAATCGGCGCGATCACGTGGATCATTCGCAAGTTGTACGACCATTTTATTTCCGGGAACACGAGCATTTGGATTGGTCAACCAGCGGTTGAGCTCGACTGCGGTCCAGATTATCCCGGATCGTTTTAGAGCATCTGAATAGTCGAAGCCCGGTTGAGTAGCCGCTTTCCGTCCGAACACGCCGCGATGGCGTGGACCGGCTCCGTTGTCATCGACCGAGTGGCACGCCCCACATCGCGATTGATAGAGCTGTTCACCACGCGCGGGGTCCCCTTTCGCGAATACGCTGACCGAATAGGCGGAGACCAGACAAACGGCGGGTATCCTCAGACTGCGAACCATTCTCACAGCACTCCCCCAATTAAATAGCAACCCACGCCGGCCACCGCCGCCGGGATTTTAACGGCGGCGGTGTGCGCGAAGCGGGGAGAGGTTGATTTACCTGTTCACGCCTCACGCGCCAAAAGTCAACGCGCCATTGGGAAGGCTGTCGCCCAGCGTCAAGGTCAGTGCGGTGTAATGGAGCGTTTCATCCGCCGCGAGTCTGGCGGCCACCTTGGCCAGATCATGGTCACCCAACGATGGAATCACCCCGAGATACGCGTTGGTTGCGCCGAGTTCAAGCCGTTGTGCGAGCCTGAGAACATCCGTATCGGATTTGAGCGCGGCGACGTTTAGCTTCGAACTCTTGATATAGTCGTCCTTTGACTTGTCTGAGATCGACTTGCCGCCAAGCTTGCCAATCGTTGCAATGAGAGCATCCCGATGGGCCTTGTGATGACTTTGAAAGAGCACGGCGACATCCAACTCCGGCTTTTTTAGCAAGCCGCTTTCGGCCCCGAGCTGGTAGGCTGCGATGGCCTCGTATTCTAGTCCCAGAGCTACGTTGAGGATTGCCACGTCCTGACTGGCATTCCCTGTAGCGGCCAGTCCAGCCGTGCTGGCGCCGCCGAGCAGCGCGACTGCGGCAATTGATAGCGTCAGTTTCGACACACCACCGAACAACTCCCGGCGGGTTGTCAAATCTGAATCTGCTTTAATAACTGAGTTCATCGAAGGCTCCTTTCAGCATAGGAATGTCGACCGGGAATCGATCCCGGCAAGCGGTGCCGGCGCCGTCCTTTTTTTGTCAAGAGTTTGCAGGCATGAGGGTTACGATTCACGGCGCTATTTGGATGCAATGGCTGGATCGAACGCACGTCAGCGTCAATATTCCTGAAGAGCAGATCTTCCATGTCAACGGTGTCCCACGGCATGAATGGAATCCGCCAGTGCTCGTTGACTTGGTGGCGACTCGTGGTCAGGCCGATCCGGAGCTCGCCGCCGCCGAGCGCGTATTGACTAGCAGAATCGCGGAAAGTGGCGAAACAAGATTATCGTATCGAAATCATTGTGAAATGGTGCGATATGCTACTGATTGCAGTATATCGGGCGCATCGGACAACGCGGCCTGCCCCGGATAGGGGCCGGAGTGCGCCAATGAAAGACGTCCTAATCGGGATTCACTTGATGTTTTACGCCACGTCAGCTCTGGCTCTGGCCACGCCGGATGGCACGGTTATCCACGACGATCAGGCATGCTACACGATATTTTCTGGAGCCTGGGGGCATGGAAAGAAGTTGGGCGCAACCTGGCAGACGATTGCACATGCGCACCGGGACGGTCGCAATGTGCTCGATATCGTTGTGCATCAGAGAGTCGGAAAGGGCGACTTCGATATGCGCGATCATCTCGTGCTCGATGCCGGCACCCTGCTGCCGATCCGGCTTGAGAGCATGCGCGACGGCAAGCCTTACGCGGAAATGAACTATACGTCCGGACGGGTTACCGGCTGGTATGTCGCCAAGAACGGCTCACGTCTGACGACGGATGTCAGGCTTCCGGGCCCTGTGTGGGACGGTGATCTCTATGGCCCGACATTCGCCGCTCTGAAACTCGCGGCCGGCGCACGTTCACTGTTCCGTTCTATCAATACGATCGCGGCCTTGGGGAATTTCGTGCCACAGTAACCGGCATTGAACGTGTGATGACGCCATACGGGGCGGAGGAGGCTTGGGTAGTGCACGCAGGTCCGAGTTCCCAAGAAATGCTGGATTACCTGATTGGACGCGACAAGAGGCGCGAACTCGGCTATCGCGGAAATGAAAGCTATCAGATTTTGGGCGGCGACTGCACCGGGCTCGAATGACGCTGACTTCGCTCGCCACCGGGAACTTAGGCTCGAAGGCAGCGACGAGGCGCTTTAATTCGCTGACCTGAGCGGCATCCTCGATGGCGTGTGACCTCGTTCGAAAATTTTCTCTTTGGGGCGCATCCAACCGGCCACGGGCGGCGTACTAGCACGTGGATAAAGGAAACACACGGTGACCGGCTTGATCGCAGAGAGTGCCCCGCTCACTGCGCTTCGGCCCGCTTTTGGTCGATTGAATCGCGATAATCTGGAAACGTGGGTCCACCAGGTGCAAGCCCCAGAGACATTGAACAACGTGATAAGGGATGATCTAAGTGACGACCCTAACTCGGCGGTGGCCCGCGACGAGTATGCTTCGGTTGTCGACGCCATCGCCAAAGGAGATGAGGGCGCGCTGGCAGAACTGTACGACGCGACGGTGAGCAAAGTGCATGCCCTGGTGCGATCGATCATCCGCAATGTCGAAGATGCCGAAGAAGTCACCTGCGACGTCTACACGCAGGCCTGGCAGGCGGCAGCGCAATTCGATGTCGAACGCGGATCCGTCATGGCGTGGTTGCTAACGATCGCTCGCAGCCGATCTCTCGATGCCCTGCGACGGCAACGTCGCCGCGAACGGCTCATCGATGACTCCGCACCCACGGTGGACGTAACCGATCCTCGCATATCCTTGGCGCCTGACCATTATTTGAATCTGTTTCAACTCGGCACTGTCGTTCACTCTGCCATGTCGGCCCTTCCCCCCGACCGTCGCGCGCTGGTCGGCATGGCCTTTTTCGACGATCTTAGTCATGCGGAGATTGCCAACCATACGGGGCTACCGCTGGGAACCGTCAAATCACACTTGCGCAGAGCGTTGCATATTCTTCGCGATTCGCTGTACGCTCGAGACGAAGTATGAGTGACCCCATCATGGATTCTGTATTGGACGCGGACACCGCCATCGCCATCGCATCTTCGATACGGCCGGTGGAGATCACTGCTCTCGCGCGTGACTCGATGCGCGAGCGGATTCTGCGGCGTGTCACGCGAACTGCTCCGGTCGGCACCAGGACCTTGCGGTCCGATGAGGGTCTGTGGATTCAGCTCGTGCCGGGGGTGCGCAAAAAGATTGTCGACGCCGATCCGGTGACGGGAAGTCAGACTTATTTCATCGAAATGTCGTCCGGGAGCGAGATCCCCGCACATTTTCATACACATGATGAACACTGTCTCATCCTCGAGGGAGAGGCGTGGGTCGATGATCATGTACTGCGTCGCGGCGATTGGCATGTGGCCAAAGCCGGCACACTTCATGGTGTTCTGTCCTCGCGGACGGGATGCCTGTTGCTAATCCGCTCCGAATCCCATCACGATTCCTAGGTTCCGGGCACGCAATCCGGCGTTTAGTCGCCCCGTGACCCTTACCAGCTGATGGGGCGACCTTGCGATGCATCCAAAACCCACCTAGTGGCGTAGTAGATACAAAGCGGCACCGTCCCCCGCGAATAACCCCCCGACTATCACGATCAATGTTTTCCAATGGCCAGCACTTCATGGCGCGGCGGACAGTGTACGTCCGCAGGTGATTGAGTTTTAATGCATTTATGACGAACTTACCTGAACGAATCGTGCTGATTAGCCGCTGGGATCTCGGCTGTCCGCCCGAACGAGTCGCCGCTCTCTTGGCCGCTATCAATCTGTGGCCCAGTTGGTGGAAATACATAAAGGATGTCGACGTTATGCATCGCGTGTCTGCCGGCAAGGCGGGCACTCGCGCCAAAGTCACCCTGAAACTCCAATTCGGCGGACAAAGGGTACTCCAAGTTTTAGTCGCTCGTATTGACGCCACATCGGAAGGTCGCCGGGAAATTGAAATCCAGGCTGAGGGGGCCGATCAGAATCGACGAGGATTGTGGATCCTGGAGCCTCTCGAAGGCGGCACGACAGGATTAACCTATCGATGGGAGGCCGAACTTGTACCGCCCCGCTTCGCTGCACTCCGGCCAATAATCCGTGCAATCATTACGCGCGAGCATATCGTGGCCATGAAGAAGGCTGCCGCCGGCATGGTGGCGCATTTCAAATGCACGATTTCGGCTCAGAGCCACTGGTCCGGCGGATCCGCGTGAGTCAGATATTGATCTCGCGCTTCAGGTCATCGGTAGCCCGCTTGAAACCGGCTCAGAATCGGCTGATCCCAGTGGTGCCAGGTACGAACGGAGTGAACTGAGGGCGCGTCGGATGCGAGACTTGACCGTTCCCAACGGCATCCCGGTTTGCGTGACAATTTCGTCGTGGGTGAGACCGGCAAAGAATGCGAGGTCCACCAGTTGCCGACTGGTCGGTTCCAGTCGCGAGAGAGACTGTTGTAGCAGACGGGATTCTTGCATGGCCAACACGAGTTCCCTCGGATCCCGAGTCAAGGCACCATCGCAGTCTTCGGCCGAATCCAACGATATCGTTCCCTCCACGACAGATTCAACCTCTAAAGCGGCGGCCCGGGTATCCACCAACACGGTGTTCGCCATCGCCCGTTCCCGGGCGCGTAACGCATCCAAGGCACGGCTTCGGGCCACGGTCATGATCCAAGAAATGGCGGTACCACGGGCCGCGTCGAACCTCGTCGCCTGACGCCAAATCTGCCAAAAAGTATCTTCTGCGGCTTCCTCGGCAGCTGCAGGATCGCGTACCACCCGCAGCGCAACAGAATAGACGCGCCCGATCATCCCCCTGTAAAGCTCCGTCAAAGCCTTTTGATCTTGCTGCGCTATGCGCGAAATTAGATTCTGAAGGAGAGCATCGCCCGAATCATCAGCAGTGGGCGCGATCGAGGTCATTGCATCCGCCGTTCCTTCAGTCGAAATGACAAGAGCTTGTTCCCTAAAGATTGGGGGCATTTCCATGCGCCTCTCGCTCCGTTTGCAGCCACGTAAGTTCTGAATTCAATCCGAGCACCGGGCCCTAGTGGCCGCAAGTCCTCATACTACGCTGGCTGTTTATATATGGATGCAAGAATTAATGCAGAAGAACCCGGGGCGGTTCAAGCGCACATATCCAGAACGGTGGGTTGATCTTGCCGGCAAATCACAGGACACTGCGGCCGCTGAACACGCAACTCAGTTAGCGCGAGGTATCCCATGGAATTCACCAAGGTTGATAAACACACTCATTCACATGGGCACACGCATGAGCACGAACATCAGCATGAGGGCGCCGTCCATACTCATCCCCATAATCATGAGCACACCCATGATCATGTGCACGGTGGGGACATGAGCCTCCACAGTCACGATCATTCTGGCGAGCATGGTGAGCATGAACACATCCATCCGGACCATGATCATGAGAAGCATGACCACGCGCATGCGATAAAGCCCAAGGCTTCGCAATGATTCCGCGAACGCACATCAGTCTGGCTTAGTTGCACAAGGTGAGGAACTGGATGTCGAGGAGATGTCGAATCAGTTCCAGCCGGCCATTGATATCTAGGTGCTCCGGCAAATCCTCTGGCTTGAATGTCCCCAACCGGCACATGGCCTCGAGCGTGCGCGCGACATGTTGCGTGAGTTGATACCGGGTGCCGTTAAAGTCCAGTAACCGTCTTTCTTTGTCCTGAATTAGGGCATAGCGATCTTCCGTCGGCGTCCGGAAAGCCGACATGGGGTCGATGACCGTCACGTCGGCTCGAAACGGGGCTGGGCGGCTCGGGTGTGCGCCTCGCACGCGTGCGGTGAATGAGTCGATCAATCGATCGGGGTTCATGTTGGCGGGCAGCGTATTGAGGGACGCAAGCATCCTGTCCCGGAGCACCGATTTCAATTCGCTGCGGCTTGCGAATCCGGGCGGCAACGCCCGGCGCATGTCTTCATCGTCGATGGCCGAACTCAATAGCTCTTTCAGGAGATCTGCCCAGGTATACACCGTGACGCCGATGGTGACGTGGGCGGAGTAGCTCTCGGCAGTGGTCGTTGAATGCAGGATGCCTCGGGGTAGATACAGCATGTCTCCGGCATTGAGTTCGATTTCGGTCATCGGCGCCTGGCCGGTGAAGTGTTCCGGCCTGAAAAGCTGGGTGCGATGCGGTAGTGTTATGACCGGCTCATAGAGTTGCCAGCGCTTGCTTCCTGCGATCTGCAGCACGAAGACTTCATGGATATCGTAGTGGGGTGTGAATCCCTTGGCATTGCCGGGGGTGAGGTACACGTTCGCATGCGCGGCGTGATCCAGGGTGGACTGCAGGTGTTCGCACAATGATCCGAGGGCCTTCCAAGTCCGATGGATCGCCGGCAGAGCGATGGTCGCGCCGCGGCGGTACTCCTCGATAATTCTATTGACGTCTGGCACGCCCGCGAAAGTTTCATCGCCGTGCTTGACGTTACGGGTATATGCCTCCGGTGCGTAGTAATTGCCTCCTTTTGCGATTCGTATCGCGGGGTAACGCGAGTCGGGATTCGAAATGATATTTTCGAGATCCGCCGCCGTGATCAATGAGTCGTAATATCGCGGCTGATCGCGCTTGACGAACAGATAGCTCTGCTCCCAGAAGCGTGAAAAAAAGGACTCGGGCGCGTAAGGAAGCAGGAGGCTGGCGAGGTCGAAAGTAGTTTGACGCATTTGATTGGAACTCCTCTGGCGACTTCTGTTCAAGCATAAGAGATTGCGTCGCTGATGCGACTGCTATCAGGCAAAAAGAAAAAAACGGACTGGCGCATCCGGAACGGCCGGGCGCGCGTAATACGGGTAAGATAATCGTTAAAGTCTTCTTAACGCCACTTGCCGCTAATAAGCCGAGAGAAGTTTCATGGTGGCCGGCGGACGGCACGTGCATCGGTGACGCTGTCGTGGCCGGCCCAATCGGCGATTGACCATGGGTATTTCAATAGAAGGGTTACCAATTGATGAATACAGACCCCACGACGCGAGCCATCGTCAGCACACTGCTGATGGGCATTGCTTGCTCTCCGGCTCATGCGGACGCAGATGAAGGTTCATTGCAGGAAATCACGGTCACGTCGCAACGCCTCGAACTCTTAGGAACGGCGCAGACCGCGAGCGAGGGCGTCGTGACTGACCAAGAACTTCAACTGTTGCCCACCTATCGGCCCGGCCAATTGCTGGAGACCGTACCGGGGCTCATCGTCACTTTGCACAGTGGCGAGGGGAAGGCGAACCAGTATCTGCTGCGCGGTTACAACCTGGATCACGGCACTGATCTTGAGACCTACGTCGACGGCATGCCCGTCAATCAGCCCACGCATGCGCATGGTCAGGGCTACACCGATATGAATTTCCTGATTCCGGAACTCGCGGATGGATTGACGTACACCAAGGGGCCGTATTACGCCAATGTGGGCGACTTTGGCGCGGTGGGTTCCGTCAGGGTCAGCTATCGGGACGTGATTCCGGATCGGGTGGCAGCCACCGTCGGTATGTACGGCTTTCAGCGCATTTTGTCCGCGGGAACGACCGAGCTCGGCGACGGTCACCTGCTCGCCGCCGTTGAACTACAGCACTACGACGGTCACTTCGAGACGCCAGACGATCAGCGCAAGGAAAACTTTGTCCTGCGCTACAGCCAAGGCGATGAGCACAATGGTTATTCGCTGACCGGTATGGCCTATCACGGACTGTGGACCAACACCACCGACATTCCGCTGCGCGCCATTGTGGAAGGTTTGGTGCCGAATCGGTTCGGGACGCTCGATCCGACCGATGGGGGCCGGGCGTGGCGCGCCAGCTTGTCCTTCAATGGTCACGAGACCTTGGGCGACGGGTTCCTTACGACCAGCGCATTCTTCATCGATAACCAGTTACACCTCATCAATGACTTTACGCATTTCCTTACCGATCCCATTCATGGCGACCAGGAAGACCAGATCGAGAATCGTAAGGCCATGGGCGGTCAGGCGAATTACACGCTGCCCGTGCCCTTAGGCTCCATCCCGAACGAGTTGTCGGTCGGTCTATTGACGCGTTATGACTTGCTACATGTGGGCCGCGATCCGAGCGAGGATCGAATCTCGCAGCCGGCGGAGGATGATCCGCCCTCGTTCACGAATGACGACCGGGTATGGCTGTTCGCCGGGGCGGCCTACGTGCAGGCAACGACCCATTGGACGGGCCAATTTCGTAGCGTCCTGGGGTTTCGCGAGGATTACCAGCACGGTACGGACATCGACTATGAGGCGGCCTTGCACGAGACAGCTGGCTACTCCAATACTGGTACGGCGCAGCAGCAGCTCCCCCAGCCAAAGGGCAGCCTGATCTACCAGCCAACCGATACGCTGGAGTTCTACGCAAGCGCGGGCCGCGGATTTCACAGCGCGGACCTGCGCGGCGTGAACCAGGATGTGAGCGTGGACTTGGGATTGCCGCATACCCAGCTCTTGTCGAAACAGGAGGGGCAGGAAATCGGAGTCCGCGCAACGCCCGCACCCAACTTCACCATGACGTTCGCGCTATTCAACTTGTGGCAACAATCCGAGACCATCATCGATCCGGACGTGGGTGCGGATTCGGCCGGGCCGCCGAGCCGGCGCTACGGGTTCGAAATCAACACCACGTATAAAATCAACCAGTACCTGGAATTTTATGGCAGCGTGTCAGGCGACCATACGCGGTTCACTCATCCGTTGGACGACGGTACTGGGCATGAAGGGGATTACATCACCGACGCACCGGTCGCCACCGGTTCGCTCGCGCTGTACCTAACCGATCTCGGGCCTTGGAGCGGGGGTTTGAGCTATCGATATCTCGGCAACTATCCGCTTTCTTCGGGTCCCTGCAACAACGCCGCGGCAGTGCACGACTTTCCCGGGGTGGCAACGTCCTGCGCCAATGCACCCACTGCGTTAGGTCAGGTCAATGGCAAGGGTTTTGGCGAGACCAACCTCGATGTGCATTACGCATTTCCCGACAAATGGAGCGCCTCGATGGGCATCTATAACCTCTTTAACGTGCATGCGGCAGCGGCCGAGTTCTGGTATGTCGACCGACTCCAAAATGAGATTGCCACCTACCCGGACGGTCGCGCCGATATTCATGAACACCCACTCGAACCCATCATGGTCCGATTGACGCTGGCGAAACGTTTCTGACTCCGTCGTTCGCTTGTACATGCTCTTTGCAAACTCTAGAGTGACGAGAAGATATGAGCGCCCGGACAAGTAAGTCTTGATTTGTTTGCACTAAACGCACAGCAGGTACATGGAACGCTTCACGATTTCGCTCGATGGAAAACTGGGCGACGCCTCCACCAGATCGTCCATGGCTCTTTTGTGTGACAATAGCCGCCGCGAGGCTATCCTGCGTGGCAGTAATTCGGCTGCTTTTGTCACACATCGCCCTGCAAAGCGGCCACTCACCCGCGGGCAAAACGCCTGCGGGTACAGTTACGCGCCATGGACTCGACGATCTACAATCTTATCGAGCACAATCTGCTTGAATGTCCCCGAGCCGGTCGGATCCCACCTTGTGCTTAACGCATCCGGCGAGTGACCGCTTACTCGTACAAACGCAACGGATTCCTTGGGCAGCACCTCTTCGATAGCAATATCAATGATCCGGTAGAAGCGGTCGCTTCCGAGATAGATTTTGTCGATCGCTTCATCGACAGATAAAAGCCGATCGTCGTACCCGAAAGCATGCAACCTAATGCGAATCCTAGCAATGACATGAGAATTCGACCTGTGTCAGTTTCAACTAA
>Ga0209611_10011251_pt1 | contig 12959 bp, 14 predicted proteins | sample S1TSphgellanicum_3_FD_187693 | JGI IMG/M metagenome (GOLD analysis project Ga0209611, IMG submission 187693) | Host-associated microbial communities from peat moss isolated from Minnesota, USA - S1T2_Fc - Sphagnum magellanicum MG (SPAdes) (version 2) | ecosystem: Host-associated > Plants > Peat... | reverse complement strand
ACATGTAGCCCATGATTTACATAAACCTAATGTGATATAGAAAAATGTTACAAATTCTTTACAGCATGCTTGCCATGTTTTTTTTTGGGGATGAACATTGGATGAAAAGTGCCAATGACACACTAATGCAAAAATGAAAAAAAAAACAAATTGCTGGCAGGGAGGACATTAGGTCAAAATACTACAATCATTTGTCAATCTTTGCTACCCACCAATTCCATTGTCAATAGGTACAACTTGATTCTTCTCCTTGCACACATTTCTCCCCTAACATCCTGAGCCTTTGGGTGTTTGGATTTCATATGGGATTTGGTGGTGTGTCTGGTCACCAGTTTCCACCTTAACTAGATGGTACTCTGCCTGAATCAAATCAACTACTTAGCTTCCTTTCATCTCAGCAAGTACAAATACTCTGGCTAGGGTTACCATGTAATAATATATATTTTTAAAAATTTAAATAAAAATAAAAAATCTCAGCTGAAACAATACTTGCATCCACAAGAGAAGAATGTTCACCCAAGTAGTGGTTTCTTATTTTTCAGTTTATAAAATCAAGTTGCAAAAGAACTTTTGTAGGGTTAGGCTACATAATCAATGGGATTTTTTTAATATTCCTAAATATTTAATTCCAAACTACTCATTTAATACACACCCATTCCCTTCAAAAGTATATTCAATATTTTTTTTTGGTCTGCTCTCAGACAGAGACTTCAATCAGAGTCCACTGGACCAGGGTTTGAGCAGTTCATCTGCAACCTAATAAAAGCAGGGTGGTGATTTTCTCCTGACAAAACTGGGCATAGGGGGATGGTAAACTAGGTCCCACAGTGGGACCCAAACTGGGGAGGAGACCCTTGTGGGATAAACTCTATTGTGAAGTGACCATTCTCTAAAAGCCTGGGGTGTTGTTACCAGCACCTGCACTGATTTTTAAAAAAACAAGGGGTGTGTGACGACACTGTGGCCTTTGCCATTTTACATTAAAAAGTTATCTTAAGGCAAAAGAAGAATTATGGAAAACTCAAAATATTTCACCATGCAAAAATATAATCTTCCAAAAATAAAATAAAAAATCCTTCAAGATATTATAACTCTATTATAACTAATCTCAATTTTCAATACAAGCCAAAATATTATTATCCTTCAAAAATTCTCATTAAAAAAAAAAAGACCTATTATTATTACCTAGGGGCCAAAAACCCTTAAGCTGCTATATTCTATAATGACTTGCCTTGTTGTGGGCAAGGCCAACAAAAGCCCTCAATTCTTTTGGGCTAAATATAGCCACTAAAAATAATATTTAAAAATAAATAAATAAATAAATAAATATATATATATATATATATATATAGAGGCCTGACTAAAAAGCATGAAGGTAGGAGTATGGGTGAGTGAGTAATCTTTTTACTGGTAATTTGTTTTTGCCAAAATTTGATTGAAGAATTTATGGTTCAGACCTATATAGAAAGGATTATTGTAGTCCCTAAGCCAGTTTGACACTAATTATATTATTTTCAAAAAAGTTAAATTTAAAAAAAAAAACCAAATATTATTTCTGAAGGAAAATTAACGAATTTGATGGAACATTTGGAAATATATCCTTTCGAATCCTCAATTTTGATTAATTGAAAAGTTTGAAGTTCACAAAGAAATCACCATACACAAAGAATTTGCAACAAGAAAGAAATTGGGTGGTATTTCTCAAAGAAGACGCAACAAAACACGATTGCACAACCAAATTGTTAACATGATATGAGTTGTTGTTTAGAAAGGCACCCAATGTGTGGGAACAAGTGCATCAAATCAACAAGCAACATGAGAGCTTTATCAATAAAACCTAATGTGCAAAATGAACATCAAACACCCTTCCCAAAACTCTTATGTGACTTGTGAACCCTAAATCTTCTTACTACCATAGTGTTGAAAGCATGTTGGCAATGAGGAGGGGTGTGCAAATAATGTGGGGTTTGGGGTATTGACTAAGTTTCATTCCAAGTTCTGTGTTGCATTAGTGACAATGCTTGAAGTTTGAAGTTCCTTCATCAAGACTCTAAGAAACACACATCAAGTGTGGATGTACATGTGATAACATGACTTGGAAACAAAAATGATTTAGAAAATGTTCAAAATAACTAAGGTGGCAAATTGTTGTATGCTCCAATTTGTTGCTCAACATTCCTTTCTTCATGTATATTTGGATATTGGGTAGCTAAATTATATTATTTTAGAAATATTTTTTGGGTCAATTACACATGATTGAGTGGCTTTGTCATCCTATAGTTCTTTCCTAACTCCATAAAAACATAATGCAAATTAAATTTCACATTGAATTGGGAATCAAATTTGTCATCAAAATTTGAGAGAAACATGAAAATTTTGAATAAAACCTTGAAACCAATGAAATTTGATAATTTTTATAAAAAAATGTAATCAACAAATTGATCAAAACTAAGGATCACTTGCTTTGCTTGTCCAATAATTTGAAAATTTCCAACAAATATAAAACTACAAATGACACAATTTCATACTAAACAAATGAATTCATCTTCTTGATAAAAGGTATTATGGAAGGACTCTTGATAAATTCTTGAGGATGGTACCTAAGGTAATACTAGGCCCGTACCAAAGTACCAAATACATTTTATTGTATTTTACACAAAAACCACGTATATGTACGAGTATTGTATAAGAATACGTATGTGTTTGTGTGTATAATACAGGTTCTCTTCTTCCCTCCCTCCGTTCTCTGCCGTTGTCGTGCTTTCTGTTTTCGATGCAGTCGTGCGGTTCCGTCGCAACAAGCGCCAGCAGCCCGGAAAGGAGACGGACAAGAACTATAAGACGGCGCAACAAGATGCGGAGAAGAGGAAAGAACATGCGGACAAGGGACTAGATCGAAGGTTCGGAGAGGAGACTATGATGAAAACAAGCAGCGCAAAACCAGAGCCCCGTGATTCTTTAAGTAAGTACCTGTAAGATCAGTGCCCTCTTCTTTTTTTGGTATCCCCCCTACCTTTTTCCCCCTTCTTTCCTATTTTTGTATCTTTACTACTTGCACATTTTAGCAGACTGCTGTCTTCTGTTCTTTGTTCAGCTTCTCTTCATCAAATTTTTTTGGCAACAGCTTCACAATCGTTATTCTTTTATATCTTCTGTTCCGTAATTTTTGTTGTCCGTTTTGTTGTTTTCCTCCTACATCCCTTCTCCATCTTTTTTCTTTTCTTTTTTTTCTTTTTTTCCCCAGCTGCATCGTCGTGTTTTGGCTGGATTGTGTATGTCTCGATGTGCGGTATTCTCCTCTTTCTTGCTGGTCGTCAGTTTTCTTCTTCTTCTTGGCTATTTTTCGGTTTTCCGTTTCCGCTTCCACACATCTATTTTATCTGCTCCTGGCAATCACATTGATGTCGTCGCTGTCGGTACCAATTTGTATGACTCTCGTGCGTGCAGAGTATCCGAGGTTTTTGATTTTGTCCCGCACAAGATTTTTGTGTTGCGACTGCTCTTTGTATCCGCCTTTTGCTGCTCGACAGTTTTCTTCTTTGGCGCTTTTCTCTGCTTTCTGTATCCGCTTCCGCATAATTTCTTCTCGTGTCAACCACAGGAATTTGAACCCGTTGATTTTCTGTACCGATTTATATCTTTCTTGTGCATACACAGTATCTCAGGCTCTGATTTTGTCCTGCATAACGTTTTTTTGTTGCTATGCTCTTTGTATTTTAGGAGCAGCTAGATTGCTTTCTCTCCTTTTCGGTTTCTTTTGCTGCTTTCTTGGTTACAATACGTTCAATCCGACTTTTTTCTGCGTGCGCACATTTGTAAGGAACTACACTTGTGTGTGACTTCCCACGTTCCCACTTCGTTCACAGTCTCAAATTCGACAATAATTTCTTCTTCGGTTTGCGTCCTGGATGACCTTTGCATTCTGCGGGTCCGTTGGCGCCCCCTGGTGTGAGAAGAAAGCTGCTGTGCATCCTTGAAGAAGAAGAAAGTCAGATTCGAATTGCCAGTGATCATCACCTTCCTTATAGAGAGGCAATAGACAACATGCATGCAAAGTCTCTTCTAAGGAACTCAATTCGGATTTCAAAAGGTGCTCAGTTTTTACTGACAACTCTGTCCTTTTCTCTTTGAATACAGGAAGCCACTGCAGGAGTACCTAGCAAAGCAAATTGAGGTTACAGTGTGGCAGAAGGGCACAGGCCAAGTGCAAGAAAGGGTGCAAGTACTGTGAAATTTTTGGGCGTGAATCAAGTTTCAAGAATCATACACAATGTGGAGCAGAGGAGGGCTTTGGGTTCTGCTCATGATGCTCAGTTGCATGAGTTTTGAGAATCCATGGAAAACTTGCGAGGGTCAATCCCCGATTGATGTTGTTGATGGTGAACTTGCAACAGATACTCCAGGTTATCAAAAGAATATCTTCGGCCACATCAAAGTTATTCCTCCCAACTTTGGCTATGGCATCTTGAAATTTTCATTGCTGTAGTCAGTAAGAAAGTGAAAATGGTGCTCATTCTTTTGCAATGCTGGATTCAAAGATTTTGCTCAATTCAAGACCAAATGACTTACTCTACCTCTTCAACTCAGTGAGTGGTTTGATGTGAGATTACACTGGCATATGCTGTCTCACCCCTTGATATGTTTCAGTCTTATGCTTTGATGCTTATTAACAAAGGATCTGCTCAGTAAGTGGAGATTGGAAAATTATTTGGGACTGCAGATTGACAGTGCTATAGATCTCTGTGAGTCTTTTGCTGCTGTAATGAATTCAGAGTGTGTCACCTCAGAGCAAAATGTTAAATTATTCACTCATTCAGAAGAGCACTTGCCAGGTGAGGGAAAGTTGCCAACCCCACATATATGACTGGGAGTCACGGCCACATAGTGTTTCAATCACAGAGTTTGGTGCTGTAGGCGATGGCAAGACCCTAAACACACATGCATTTGAAAATGCAATGTTCTCCCTTCGCTCCTATGCTGATAAAGGAGGGGCGCAGCTGTACATTCCTAAAGGGACATGGCTGACTGGTAGCATTTCACTTATCAGCCATCTTACACTGTTTTTGGAAAGAGGGGCTACAATTCTTGGTTCAGAGGTATCTTTTTTATTTCTTATGCTAACACATTAGTGCTTTGTGATGACAAGGTGGTAGAACTCATGCTCAGCAAGATAGATGGTGGAATCTGTATAGTTCCAAAATTTCAAAATATATTTGTTGATCACTCTGATAGTTAGCTTGCTAATGACCTTAATGCATAATGCAAGAGCCTTCATTTTTCAAGGTTCCAGACTGGATGATTGTATTCTATAACTGTACTACGTGGCTTGTCATGGACATTGTATCTGCTTGCATAAGAGGTGCTGTTTTGCTGTCTGGCTCATCCTTTTCTGCCACCTGTCAAGCCGAACGAACTTTAAATGGTGTGATATCTGCAGTCCCTGTTATTCATCTGCACATTTCCATTAACTGTGCTGACATCCTATATGCTTGCAGGACCACAATGATTTCCCAATCATTCCTGCTCTGCCATCATATGGTAGAGGTCGGGAGCTCCCTGGTCCAAGATACAGTAGCCTCATAAATGGAGAGAATCTCACTGATGTTGTAATCACAGGTGCTTTCTCTATTTCCAATTTTCAGCCTCTATTTCTTTCACATTCCCTTGAATTTGCCCTGATGATTGGACGTTGATCTCGCTGGGCTGAAGGAGAAAAGCTGCTGCATCCTGATTTTTGCACAATCTAACAATGCAGGTTCACCATCCCATATCACTGGGCCAGGATAATATGACCTTTCCTGGATTTCATGCCTGGCCTTTGGTAAACATGCATGTTAATCAAAGTTTTTGTTGCTGCCTTACCATGGCAGGTGACAATGGGACAATTGATGGACAAGGATTGGTTTGGTGGACTGCATTCCACAACAAATCGTTAGATTACACACGAGGCCACCTTGTGGAGTTGATCAACTCAAAAAACATTCTCATCTCAAACCTCACTTTTCAGAATTCTCCCTTTTGGACTATTCATCCTGTTTATTGCAGGTACTCACATCTAGACTTATATCTGTCTCCTATTTTCAATCTGGCAGAGAGTGTGAACACTTTCTCAGAAAGAATGTGGCAGTCTACCAGTGCAATTCCATCAGTAGTTGTGTAATATTTTGTTCATGTATTCTGTGCAGAAACTTGTGTTTCACAGCCCGTGTTCCTTTCTGTTGGAACCAGACTATCCTGATGTTGATGTGGTTGGCTCTTGCTTTGGTTGTGGGGGAGCATGTGTAGACTAAAGCAAGGGCTGCATTTCTATTGTGCGTCAATAACTGGAGATGATGTTTTGCCGATGTGTCTCAGGAATGTGGTGATTAAACATATGACCATACTGGCCCCACTCCACTCCCCCAACACCGATGGCATTGATCCAGGTACCTACATGGCCCAGAAGAGGAAAGAACCAAGGAGACGACAGAGTTGGTCAATGTCCACCATGAGAGAAAGGAGGTTCCTAACAGTGGTCTCATCAACCTGGGATTAATCACAATGAAGATAGTTTCCATTGAAGGATGTTGCTGTTTGCAAACTCACAGCTTTCCAAGTTGGTGCAGCCTGGGAGCAAGTCCTTGGTGTTCTTCTCAGCTTACTTCTGGTCTATGACTGCAGACTCCTGCCAACATGTGTGCATTGAGGACTGCTATATTGCTGGTGGCGATGATGGTATCTCCATCAAAAGTGGATGGGATGAGTACGGGGTGTCATTTGGGAGGCCCAGTTCCCATATTCAGATTCGACGTATAATTACAGACTCCCATTCAAGTTCTGGCATTTCATTTGGCAGTGAGATGTCTGGTGGAATCTCTGATGTCAAGGTATGTGTGACCCTCATGTGAGATACAGAATGGTTAAGCGGAGGTCAAATGAATGTTACCTACAGAAGCCTGCATTACTGAATTATTGATGTGTGATTTGAATCTCTAGGTGAAAATGTGACTTCAACTGGGTCAGCATGAATTAACTGAGGGAAATGTGACATGAAAGCATGTGTGCTGAATTAAACCTTCATTTTTCAGAGGTTGTCAAACCATATGGCCTGTTGTGTCTATGTGGATGGGACATCCATAGATCAGCCTCTTCATCTGTCAAGGTGGTCTTATAGATTTGACAATCTGATCTCCAGAAGATCTTTATTATACCCACTTCCATATACAGATACTAACTGAGTTGCCTGAAATCAATTGAACCAGTCAACATAAATGATTGAATCTGACTGTGGTTCTGAAAACAGAAGTACTACGAATGTGGAACTATATTTGGTGTCAGAACACTGACTAATAAAGTTTGTGGTACAGGTAGAGGACATGGTCATTTACAATCATCTATTTGGAATCCGTTTAAAAACAGCAGTAGGACGGGGAGGCTACATAGCGAATGTGTCAATTTCAAATGTTGTGATGCACTCTGTGAGAACAGGGATTGCCATCATGGGAAACTATGGGCAGCACCCTGATGATCACTGGGACCGAGAAGCCTACCCCTTAATCAATAGGGTAACTATCAAGAATGTGGTGGGTGAAAACATCACACATGCTGGATTGCTTAGTGGAATTTCGGAAAGGCCCTTTCATGATATTCGCCTCATCAACATTGCACTCGATGTCACATCTGACAGTGCATGGAACTGCTCAGCTGTGTCAGGATCATATTACTTTGTTCTGCCCAAGCCATGTGCTGATCTGGAGCAAAAAGGGGTGCAAGAAGAGTCTGAAGAATAAATGATCAAGTGACATCCTCCTCACTGTGAGTTAAACCTGTCTCTTGCCTTATAAGCATGTACAGTCTCCATCAGATCACTACATGGAGCAACATTGATGAAGAAGTGTGTCCCCAAGTTCCCCCACACTGCGTTGGCAAAGAGAACTAGTTTTCTTTGATGGGCATGAATTGAAAGTGGTGGGTTGAAAATGAGCACATAGAACTAGTATTTTCTCCATGTTAAAAAATATGTATTTCATTGCAAAGAGAAAAATGTCTTTACATCATAATCTAAACATGAAATGTAAGATTACTAATCAACACTTACTTTTGTAACTCATATAGACTACCTCCTTTGAAAATGAACAAAATTTGCAAATCAACACCAAAAATCATTAGTCCATACAAAGAACTAGAATTAATTACACGTAAATTGAGCACAAGTAGAATGTTTAGAGTTAAAAGAGCATGAAGAGACAAGAATCTTGAAACTTGCAATGAATATTCACTTGTACAAGGCATGAAACTTGTCTATTTTTCATATTCTTCCACATCTCTAGAACATCTAATCAATCCAAATCAACAATGTTGAATCTAAATAAAGATACACAAATCAAGTGTGTTCAAGGGTAACCTTGATAATAAAGCACTTTTCATTGTATTTTACCTCTAAAAAGTCTCATTCAGACAATTCTATGCTTGTTGGTATAGTAAAAAGTTTTTTCAATAACTCGTTAAGTCCAATTGGTACACTATTCAAGTGTGCTATTACATTGAGCCCATGCCTCATGAATGTCCTTATGTACACATTCATGGCTCATTTTCTCAACATTCAAGCATTTATGCTTGACATCAATCGCAATCATTTTCACTTCTGACAAATCTATTCAACAATTTTTCTAATCATCGATTGAATGCACTAATCTTTTCAACCCCATTTGTTAGATAATTCCTAGGGCTAAAGAGCTTGGTTGTATTAAATATACATAAGTTTGGGAATTGACTTGCAAGTTTTTAAACATGTTCTACAACAATCCTCCTTGTTGTAAAGAATTTGGCTTCACCTATAAAACCATGATGCAAGTGATGTATAATTTTACACCATCTTCTTCTCTAACATATACCAATCTCATTTGTGATACAATGACTTTCGAAGCAATTTTCCTAAGCACTTGGAAAGCCTACCAAACCTAGGATTAAGACTAGATAAAAAAAATTTGCATAAAATAAAAATGTAGACATCAAAGCTAGATACTATCAATCTTATGTCTACAAAATCAACTTGAAATTGCTTGTTAAGCTTGTTTCTTTCCAAAAGGACGTTAGCTAGGAGGATTAAAAGAAATATGGTTTTTCATTTTGAAATGATTATAGCAAAGTTGACATGCTATGCAAAATTCACTCCATAACTTAGCCTTTTAATGTTACCATTGCATTGTAGGTGCATTGCATGGAAATGCAAAATCACCAAGAGTTTTTTTTGAAACTCTTCCATTGATGCCTTTAGTTCCACACATTGTACTCCACTTTGTCTAACCCATTTGTACACCTTACTTGCACATTGGTTCATTATCAAATGTTCAAGAGTATTTTTTGAGGCATCATTTTTAGCTAAAATTTTTTTACATCACCTACAAACATCAATTATTTATGATACAAACACTACCACCTTATTAAAATCAAAATACATTCAAATTTGATATACAAATTATCAACTATATCAATTAGTGCAAAGAAAGAACATTTGAATTATTCACCTATAAGCAATAGAATGAATATTTACAAATGATGGTTGGTCATTTTGTAAGCAAGTTGAAATATTGTGTCCAACCATTGAGCTTACACCATCTATGGCCATACCAACTAAAAAGGCAAAGGATCCCATTCCATTCCATTGAGGACCTTCATAATAGTGCCATACATGGCTTCTTCACATGTCCTTGATGCAATTTCAAATAGATTTACAACTTACATAATTGGTGTTCCCATTCCTTCATCACTCAAATAACATGTATATTATGAGGTGCTTCTCTAAGGTTCTACACCAATAACCTCAGACTTGGACAATCACAAGTTTTGTAACTAACATACTTTTCAAATGTTATGCCCACAAAAATTGTAAAGCTCCATACATATGTGCAAGCTCCGTATTCATCATTCATGGGCATGATAGGTACTTGTAATTGCTAAGCAAGAATACAAGTATTTTCATAATTCAAAATGAAATTCTTTTTTGCAATATGAAGGATAAAATTTTCAAACATGTGATGATTCTAACATGTTTCTAACAATTATCACTAGAACAATTTCATAAATTAATGACTACTATGTTAGTCATAAAAGACAAGATTTTAGTTGTAAATGATACATGTGATTGCAAAACCTCAAAATTGCCTTAATAAGTGGCAAAAAACAACCAATCCCAAAGAGACTATGCGGCTTCTATGTGGCACCCAATTGTAATGATAATCACATACCTTTTGCAACCAAACACTACAAGAAATCATGGCTTTTCAAGTTGTTCAATTTGATTAGGTTGTCACTTTTGACTAAAAAATTGATCTTTTAAGAATCTTGACTTGGCATGGGTTCTTTTGTTGGATCATTTGATTAAAATGGGCTTTTTGACTATTGATCAAATGTGACATTAATCAAATAGGGCAACAAAAAAACACCTATATTAAAAAAGTCAAAAAGTTGTAATAAAAAGGAACATATCCTTGGTTTGATTGTGAAAAGACATGGATATTTTCATTTGATAGCTATGATGGTTTATGGTACTAGTGACATGGTAATTCAAATATTCCAAACTTGAGATAAATTTTCATTATAAGAACTTCTTAAGTTGGGTGGGTTTATTAAATTGTGGAGAATTGAGGTAATCCAAATGGATATAAACCTTTGCATTAATTATGTAAATCTACTTAAGTGTTAGTTGAATTTGTTTGTAAACCTTATTTAAAAAGTTAATTTGAATTTTTTTGATTAACCTAAATTTATTTAGGGTTTAACAAAGGTGAGCCCAAAATTCAGGCCAAGTTAACCAATGTTTAACCAAGGATTAGTCTAGGTTTAACATAATTAATGAACATAATTTTAATTGAAGTTTAACCAATTTTTTTGTTTTGTCAAAGTTTTTAAAATATTTAGTTTAACCCATGTTTAATCCATATTTAGTCTAAGTTAAACTAGGTTTAGCTAAGGTTTAACCATGTTCTAGTTTTCTTAATGTTTAACCAAGATTTAACTTGGTTTAACCTAGAGGTTAACATCAATTTACCCACATTTTAATCAATTTTTTGTTTCACCAAGGTTTAACCAAGTTTTTGTTTCACCAAGGTTTAACCAAGTTTTTGTTTCACCAAACTTTAGCAAATGTTTAAGAAAAACTTAATTTAACCAACGTTTAGTGAAGGTTTCATTTGGCCAAGGTTTAACTAAATTGTTATTTCACCAAACTTCAGTAAAGGTTTAATTTAGCCAAGGTTTAACCTTAATTAGATTAGGTTTCACCTAAGTTTAATTTGGGTTTAGCCAAATTTTAACCAAGGTTAAACCTAAGTTAATATAAGTTTAACTAAGGTTTAACTATGATTAATTTAAATTACCCTAGTTTTAACCTAGGTTTAACCTAGGCTTAATTTTGTTTTGCTTAAATTTAGCATAGGTTAACCAAGTTTTAACCAATGTTTAACCAAGGTTTAATTTATGTTTAGCCAAGGTTTAGCTTTGGTTACCCCAAGGTTAACAAAGGTTAACTAAGGTGTAATTTTTGTTAGCCTAAATTAACTTAGGCCAACTTAGTTTAATTGAAGCAACCTTAAGTTAATTTACAATAGGTTAAGGAGGCCTAGATCAACCTGGGGCTAGAATATGTTAGCCTCAATCAACTTAAGGTTAAGATATGTTATTTTAAATCGACCTAGCCCAAGTTAAACTAAGTTAACATTGGTCAATTTAAGTTAACTTAAACTATGTTAAGACATTATTCTCGGTTAATCCAATGTTAACCTAGATGGGCTTAGGTTAATTTATGTTAACCTAGGTCAACCTATGTATGCTTATGTTCACCTAAATATATCTAGAATAGCCTAGGTTAGCCAACTAGGTTCGATTAAATTAGGGTGGGCTAGCTAGGCCTAGCTTAACTAAGGTTCATAGGGTTTTCTACTTAGGTTGTATTTATGTATTATTTCTAGTTTTGTGGTTGGTAATTTTGTTACATAAAAAAACTTGTGGTTCAATGATTGGTGACTTGAACCTTGAGGTGAGGTGTTCAAGTCCTTTCACTTGCGACCTAGGTAAACAACATACATTGCTACCTAGGTTCCTTGTTTAGCTAGCCTATCTAGTATATTAGCTAGGCCATGTAGTTTAGACTTCTTAGGCTAGGTCATCTAAGCCTGGCCTTATTTGATTAGGCCTTGATTGCCACATGGCATCACATAATTGAGCCAAAAACTTTGTGGAAGCACAAATTGATTACCAATTTGACCAAAAAACTAATGGTAAAATAATTTTAAACAAGCCAATTAGGTCACATGGCTTATATAATTAGATTTGATCAAACAAATGGCACACATATTGTAAATTAAATAATCAAGCCATGATTAATATATCTAAGTTTGGTTTTTAAAAGTCATTTGTTTCATCAAATAACAATGATTATAATACCATATTCTTACAAATAATGAACTAACCATATGTCAACACATGGCAACTATGATAGCCTATGGTCATGACACATAATGAACACGCGTGAACTAAAATGGCATAAGATGGTAACATGTGGCGGGATGAATTAATTAGGTGGCCCAATTGACAAATATAATTGTTGGTTTAAAAAACGTTGGTCAATTAAGACACATTGGTAACTTGACTAGTAGTCAAAATGGACATGTTCAAATCAACTTGTCCAAAATAACTAACTAGCCATGTTGGTAAGTGCTACAAATGCAACCTTTTTGACCAAAAATGCTAGTAAAAAAAATCATGATTTCTTGTAGTGAAAGGCAAATTTTTCATCCATTACCTTAAACGATCATCATTCTAATGTGTAGCAATGTGGCATCCACTAAACATAAGACTATGCAATTGATATGGTTTGTAGTTGTTTATATGACTACAATATGCAAAACCAAATGGCGCCATGTGTCTGGGCATCCATGTTGATGATATAACCACATGATATTTTTTCATATTCGGGGGGG
>Ga0209611_10011250_pt1 | contig 12959 bp, 14 predicted proteins | sample S1TSphgellanicum_3_FD_187693 | JGI IMG/M metagenome (GOLD analysis project Ga0209611, IMG submission 187693) | Host-associated microbial communities from peat moss isolated from Minnesota, USA - S1T2_Fc - Sphagnum magellanicum MG (SPAdes) (version 2) | ecosystem: Host-associated > Plants > Peat... | reverse complement strand
GGTGCGCAGCACAATCCGGACGGCTCGCGCAACATGCGCGACGACGTGGCCGGCATGACGGTCGGCGCTGCCGCGGGTGCCATTGCTGGGGCAGTTGCCGGTACCGCCGTGGCGGGCCCACTGGGCGGAGCCGTAGGTGCTGCCGCCGGTGCGGTGGTAGGCGGAGGCGCAGGCGCCGCGGCGGGAAAAGCCGCGGAACATCGCAAATAGTCTGGTACCAAAACTTCCGGCGTCGTCTGAAAGGGCGGCGCCGGCTTTTTTTGCCCCCAATGCAGAGTGCAAGCTGCGATCCCTCAGCCTCGCGAAAGACGCGAATCAGCTAAAGGGCGAGGACGTGTAACTGCTTATGGGCGAGGCAAAGTTCGCGCGGTGGCTCTGGCACGTGCCATGCAATGGAGAATTGGAGATAAAACCATCCCTCCCACCAATCCTATGAAAAACCAACTCAAAAACTTTATCGCCCCTCTCATTGTCGGGACGTTCCTCGTGAGCTTCGCCTATATCGGGACGCTCGAAGCGCAGACCGCGGTTGCTCCTCCCGGAGGCGCCGCCGCCGTTGCGCCCCCCGGCGGTTCGCTGCCCGCGCAGCCGCACACGGCAAACGCTCCGCTGGCCTCGACGCCGAGCAGCGGTGTCGTCAATCCGCCGACCGCCAACACCGCGCCGGCGGCCACGCAGAACAACACGATCCAGCCGGTCAATCCGGCAACACAATCGCCGCAGTACCAAACGCCGAACGCGAACTCCGCGCAGAACTCCACACCGGCGAGCGGCCAGGTTCCGGCGCAGGGCGCGACAACCAATGCGGCGGGCCAATCCGCTTCAATGCCCTAGTTGTCTGGTGGCGGGGGTGGAGGACCTGGAAACCATTCCCCGCCATCGGGCGCAGGCCCGCCAGGAGGGTTTCCGCCCGGCGGCCGATGGGGTCGTCTCTCGAAGTTGCTGGGCTCGGCTTTCGCGAAGTAGCCGCCGATCAGGTAAGGAAACTTCCCCGGTGTGACATGATAGTGCCAGCCGCGCACAGCATCGTAGCATGCGTTGAAGGCATTTAGCGGGTTCGTCGTCGAGTCCTTCGCCATCACGCCTGCGGATTGGTACGGCCCGTAAATAGGCAGACCGTCGAACGCAAACCCGATTACTTCCGATGGCGCATCGCCTTTGTCGGCGAACGACGTGTTCACGCAGACCGGATACTTATGATAATGGTAGCGGTTGTCCGGGCTGGGGTGACCGCAGCAATTGTCCATGATGTTCGAGGCGTCCTGCATTCCCGCGTCAAACGGGTTGTAGAAAACGACACCACTCACGGCGACGCCGATCGCACCCATCGGCAGCGCGTGGTTGGTATCGTGCGCGTCAGTCGCGATGGCGTCCGGATTGATCACCGGGTCGAGCGGCAGCCGGTAGGTTGCGTCCATTTCCTGAATGAAATTTGGGTTGTAGCCCTGCGTGCCGTAGGTGTCGGGAAATTTGGCGGTCGGATGATTCGGGATATTGTGCGCCTTCATGGTAAGGAACCCATCGCCCTTGAATATCAATACGACGTTGTCCGGCACAAACGTGTCCTGCGTGACGACGTCGCCCTGCAGGTTCTTGTAACCGGGCCGCAGCCACGCCGTCATGTTGTTGAGGAATGGATTGATGAGCCGGTCGCTCTTGTAAAAAAGCCGGTCTGCGTTTTCCTCCGTCACCGTGAGCGGAAGCGTCACTTTTTCTCCGTCGGCCGGCTCATAGTACCAGCGCCCGCCCAGCGACGTCAGTTTGCTCGTGTCCGGCTGTGCCGTGGAAACGGGTGCAAGCCGGGTCGCGGGGTCTACTTTGCCCGTCAGCGATTTCTTGCGCTGCACGAGCGAGAAATCGTCGATGTAGAAGAAGGACTTCTCCGCGGAAGTGGCCGTGCCGTTGGCGTACTGCACGGTGATCTTCACCGTGTCGACTTCGGGGTAGGGGATCAATTCCTCGAGCTCGTAACTGCGCCACACTTCCGCCCCGTGCTTGTGGTAGTCGCCGTTCACCGTCAGGTTCTGGCGATCGGTCGTGACTTCGCGATAGATCAGCCGCGTGACGTTGTCGAGGTAGTCGGCGCCGTTCTTCGAGAAGAACTCGATCCTCATCGACAGCGCATCGCCATCGACCGTGAATCCGTCCTGTGCAAGTCCGCGAAAGCGAAACGTCAGCCACTTGCCCTTCGTCGGGTCGATGCCGTGCACGACCTGACTCACGCTGCCACCGGCCTTGGCGTCACCGGGAAAAAGAACGCCCTGCGACGTGAACTCGTCGGCGCCGCCCACGCGGCCCCACGCCGCCGCGCCGGTCAACTCGTAGCCATCGGGCACGTTGTTCGTGGCCGACTCGAAGCCGGGGTTCTGCACGAGATTGACGATCCGGGCCTGTGCTGTCACGCAGCCCAGCAGCGCGAGTACGAGAACCAGGCGGACGTTGTAGGCGTTAGTCATGAGGCACTATCCCAGAGCTTCAGTTTCTCCAGCATCAGGTAAAAGGCATCAAGATCGCGGCGCGCGGTCGGCTCATCGATCTCGTATTCCTGGAGCAAGTGGCGAAGGAGTTCGTCCTTCGTCGCGCCCTGCTGCAGCAGGCGCACGAGGAGATAGGCCGGGCCGATGAGGCGATACATTTCGCCCGTGTCCGGATCGAACGCGATCCCGCGCTCGTTGAGTAGCAGGTGATCAAGCGCCAGCGTCATGGAAAAGTTGTGCCGCAACCGTGTTAAGCTCGTATGTGGACGGAAGGGAGAATTGTAAAGTAAGCGTAAATCTCACAGACGCTTCCCGGTGGAACTGCTAATTTGAGAGGGAAAGAAGCCATGAATTCCTCCGATGAATCCCACGCGCGGCGCGTGCTTCTGGTCGACGATGACAGGAAGTTCTGCCGGCTGCTCATCGATTATCTCAAGCCGCTCGGCTACGACGTGAAGGCCGCGCACACCGGTCCCGAGGGCGTGGACAAGGCGCTTGACGGCGACTGGCACGCGGTGATTCTCGACGTCATGCTTCCCGGCATGGACGGCCTCGAGGTGCTCAAGCGCATCCGCACGGCGAAGTCGGACGTGCCCGTGCTCATGCTCACCGCGCGCGGGGAGGAGACCGACCGCATCGTCGGGCTGGAGGTGGGAGCGGACGACTATTTGCCGAAGACTTTCTCCACGCGGGAGCTGCTGGCGCGCCTGCGCTCGGTCACGCGCCGCGCCTATCGCCCGCCGTCCATCCAGGCGATTTCCGATGATGAGATCGTGGTCGGCCCTCTGCGCATCCTTCCCGCCGCGCACACCGCCTTCCTCAACAGCGCCACGCTCGCGCTGACGCCGGTGGAGTTTGACCTGCTGCTCACGCTCGCGCGCTCGCCCGGACGCGTGAAGACGCGCGACCAGTTGCTCGAGGAAATCCGCAGCCGCGATTACGAGGTGTTCGACCGGAGTATCGATGTTCATGTTTCCGCGCTGCGCAAGAAGCTCGGCGACGATGCGAAGTGTCCGCGCTTCATTCGCACGTTCCGCTCCGCCGGCTACATGCTGATGGATCCGTTGGTCGATCCGGGGATGCCGGCGTGAAGACGCGCTTCCCGCTCTTCGCGCGGCTGCTGCTCTGGTTTTTCCTGAACCTGCTCGTGCTGGTGGCGGGGCTGTTGCTGATGGTGCGCGTGCAGTTCGGCTCGCTCGGCAACTGGCTGCTGCCGCAGTCGTCGCAGGACGAGATTCAGGCCATGACCGCGACGCTGATCGCCGATCTCGCGCACAGTCCGCGCGAGACCTGGGAGGACAAGCTGACCGCGATGAGCACCGCGTACAAAATGGACTTCGCGCTCTACGATTGGCGCGGCAACCGGATGGAAGGAGCGGAGCTCAACCCGCCGGACGACGTCCACCACGCCCTGATTTTCGCGCCGCATCCGCGCGCCGCCGAGCCGCCTCCGGCCACTTCGCCCGATATCAACCCGGAGCCCACCGGCCTCCGCCCCGGATGGAAGGAGCGGAGCTCAACCCGCCGGACGACGTCCACCACGCCCTGATTTTCGCGCCGCATCCGCGCGCCGCCGAGCCGCCTCCGGCCACTTCGCCCGATATCAACCCGGAGCCCGACCGGCCTCCGCCGCCGGAGGAAGACGAGGGCCTTCCGCCGCCGCCCCCGCCACAGCGCCGCGGGCCGTTGCCGGAATTTCCCAAGAGCGTGCTGCACAGCGGCGAAGCCTACTGGCTGCTCGTGCGCCTGCCGCCGGGGCCGCTGCAAATGGACGGGCCACTGACGCTCGTCGGCCGCACGCCGAAGCTGGGGCCGAGTCCGCTGCTCTTCGACCCGAACCCTTGGCTCGCGGTTGGTGCCGGCATCGTCGTCTTCTCCGCGCTGTTCTGGCTGCCGATGGCGCGCAACCTGACGCGCGCGATCACGATGATGACGCGGGCGACCGAGTCGATCGCCGCGGGCCGCTTCGACGTCCAGCTCGCGGACAACCGCGGCGACGAGCTCGGACGTTTGGCCAACGCCATCAACCGCATGGCGGGCCGGCTCAAGCAGTTCGTCACCGGCCAGAAGCGCTTCCTCGGCGATGCGGCGCACGAGCTGACCTCGCCACTCGCGCGGATGGAGATCGCGCTCGGGATTCTCGAGGAGCGCGGCGACGAGAAGGCGCGGCCCTATGTGCGCGACGTGCGCGAGGAAGTGACGCACATGCGCAAGCTCGCCAACGAGCTGCTCAGCTTCTCGAAGTCGGCGCTGCTGGAGCATCAAATCCCGCTCGCTCCGGTGAACCTGGCCGAGTTGGTCGACGCCGCGATCCGGCAGGAGAAGAGCGGCGCGTTCCCGATCGACGTGCAGGTGCCGCGCGAGCTCCAGGCGCAGGGCAACTTCGACCTGCTGCAGCGCGCGCTGGGCAACCTGCTGCGCAACGCGCTGCGCTACGGCGGCGAGCAGGGGAAGATCACGGTGAAAGGATGGAGCGAACACGGGCAGGTCTTGCTCGCCGTCGCGGACGAGGGGCCGGGGCTGGCGCCGGTTGATCTCGAGAAGGTCTTCGACCCCTTCTACCGCGTCGATCCCTCGCGCACGGCGGCGACCGGCGGCGTGGGCCTTGGCCTTGCCATTGTGAAGAGCTGTGTCGAGGCGTGCGGCGGCGTGGTCAGCGCCGCGAACCGGCAGTCGCATGGGCTGGAAGTGCGGATTCGGCTGAGCGCGGCGGCGGCTTAGCCGAGGCAAGCGGGTCAGGCCGGCCGGCACGCCTGGGGGCGACCCTCCCGAAGCTAAATAAGCGATAAAAGAAAACGCCGCCCCACCTTGCGGCGGGACGGCGCTCCTCCAGACAAACCAACCGATTTATTTCGTCGGGACCGACGCGATGGTCTGCAGAATCCGGCTCGCGATCTTGTAGGGATCGCCCTGCGAATTCGGGCGACGGTCTTCCAGGTAGCCCTTGTAGCCATTGTTGACGAAGCTGTGCGGAACACGGATCGACGCGCCGCGATTGGCCACGCCGTAGTTAAACTTATCGATGGACTGGGTCTCATGCAGGCCGGTCAGGCGCATATGATTGTCCGGTCCGTAAACCGCGATGTGCTCGTTCTTGAACTTGTCGAACGCGGCCATGAGCTTCTCGAAGTACTCCTTGCCGCCGACCGTGCGCATATACTCGGTCGAGAAGTTGGAGTGCATGCCCGAGCCGTTCCAGTCGGTCGCGCCCAGGGGCTTGCAATGGAAGTTCACGTCAACCTTGTACTTTTCGCACAGGCGGATGAGCAGGTAGCGGGCGACCCACATTTCGTCGGCGGCCTTCTTGGAGCCCTTGCCGAAGATCTGGAATTCCCACTGGCCCTTGGCCACTTCGGCGTTGATGCCTTCGTGGTTGATGCCGGCGTCGATACAAAGGTCGAGGTGCTTGTCCACGATCTCGCGCGCGATGTCGCCCACGTTCTCGTAGCCCACACCGGTGTAGTACGGGCCCTGCGGGGCGGGATAGCCGCTGGCGGGGAAGCCGAGGGGGCGGCCGTCCTTATAGAGGAAGTACTCCTGCTCGAAGCCGAACCACGTGCCGGGATCATCCAGGATGGTGGCGCGCGCGTTGGTAGAGTGCGGCGTCAGGTCGGCGTGCAACACTTCGTTCAGCACGATGGCGCCATTGCGCTTCGTCGTGTCGGGATAGACGGCGACGGGCTTGAGCACGCAGTCGGAGCTGTGGCCCTCGGCCTGACGGGTCGAGCTGCCGTCAAAGCCCCAATTCGGGAGCTGTTCGAGGGTCGGGAACTTGTCGAACTCCTTGACCAGGGTTTTGCCGCGGATATTGGGGACGGGGGTGTAGCCGTCGAGCCAGATATATTCCAGTAGGTACTTCGCCATTGTATTTTCGGTTGTGTGTTGGGGTTGTAGGGTTGTCCCCGCTTTAACGAACGGGTGACGAAGACGGAAGCACCCGCCATGCCACCACCCGTTTTCGGGCGATCCCGTGGCGACCGCGTATAAAAGTAGCCACTTTTGTGACAAAAATGGCGCTCTTTTCGCGCACCCGAGGCATATTGGCGGCGTGGAGCAGGTCAAAGACACACTGCGAGCGCTCGTACGCATCGGATTTGATGGACGGGTGTATAAAACCTTCCGCGGCCCGAAGGCGCAGGAGCGATTTGAGACGGAAGTAAAAGTCCTGCGTTATCTCGAGAATCGCGCATGTCCGTTCGTCCCGCGTCTGATCGAATCCGATCCCGCCGCGTTGCGCATCGTGACGTCGAACTGCGGCTCGCGCGTGGAGCATCTTGACGCGGAGCGGCAGAAGGAAATCTACGACGAGCTGCTCCGGTACGGCGTTCGCCACGATGACGCGGAAATGCGCAACGTGACGTACAGCCAAAACATGGGCCGCTTCTGCGTGATCGATTTCGAGTTCGCGACCATCCTGGACGAAGAGGGGAAAAATGGATCACCCGCGTAGCGTCTCCAACGTCCGGCACGTGCACTGGAGCGCCCACACCGACTGCGGCCACGTGCGTCCGAACAACGAGGACAGCTTCCTCGCGCTGCGGTTCAACGCGCAGGAACTCGACTATCTCGGCAAGGTCGGCGAGGCGCCCACCGGGCCGCACGATTTCGTCTTCGCCGTGAGCGACGGCATGGGCGGCGCGCACGCGGGCGAGTTCGCCAGCCGCATCACGGTGGAAAAAATCACGCGCCTGCTGCCCCGCTCCTTCAAGCACACCGCGCTGGGGATGGAGGCGGGCTTCGAGGACATCTTCGAGGAGCTCTTCGCGCAGATTCACAAGGCGCTGGTCTTCGTGGGCGACAGCGACGATGAGATTCGCGGCATGCAGGCCACGCTCAGCCTCTGCTGGTTCACGCCCGGCTGGCTTTACTTTGCGCACATCGGCGACACGCGCATCTATTATCTGCCCAAGGGCGCGGGCGAGTTGCGGCAGCTCAGCCAGGACGACACGTTCGTCGGCTGGCTGCAGCGCACCGGGCAGATCAACGAGCGCGAAGCGCGGCATCATCCGCGCCGCACCGCGCTGCAGAAGGCGCTCGGCGGCGGCAACCAGTTCGTCGATCCGCAGGTCGGCGCGGTCGCCATCGAGCCCGGCGACCAATTTCTGCTTTGCACCGACGGCCTGACCGAGGGTCTTTACGACGCGCAAATCTTCGAGCTCCTGCGCCATCCCGACGCGCTCGTTTCCAACCTGCCGCCCGCGCGCCGCCTCGTCGGGGCGAGCCTCGAACGCGCGGGCCGGGACAACACGACGGCGGTGGTCATTGAGATGCAGTAAAGTTCGCACAGAGGACTGAAGAGGGGGATCAGGCAGAAAGGTTTAGGGATGAGGTCTGGCGCGCCTGTCAGCCCGTCCGTGCGCGAAAAAAATAAGCGTGTGAGGCGTGTGGAGCGTGGGAAGCGTATGTCGGCTCCGGGGGGTGAGATGTACCGATATCATGGGATCTGACAGGCGGTTATCACGATTTCCTCGTTTCCAAGTTGTACTTGGGAACGCACTTGTCCGCGCAGCTTCGCTGCCTTGGCGCGCGAGCACGAGGGTTCGCGAAGATCGGCAGTGAAACTGCCTCAGCAATCGCGTTCCCAAGTACATGAACCTGTCCGCTTTTTCGAGACAGGTTCAACAACTTGGGAACGAGGAGATGGAAAGATGATGCGCGCATTCTCGCACGAAGCGTACGGAGAGCGGTAGCCTTGGATCGCCTAAACGGCATCGGGACCTTAAAAAGATTGGCGATTTAGGATATGAAAGATACGCTCACTTATTCCGGCTTCGAAATCGTGCCGTCAGTTTTGAGCGAAGCGGAAATCAGTGAATTGTGCGCCGCGCTCGGTGCCTTCGAGATCGCCCCCGGTCATCGCAATCTGATGCGTCGCGTTCCTGAAGTCCGCGCGTTGGCCCTATCGGGGAAGATCGCCGCGCTGCTGGAAGAGCGAATCGAGGCGCGTGCTTTTCCCGTCCGCTCGATCTTCTTCGACAAGACGCCGGAAGCGAACTGGCTCGTGCCGTGGCATCAGGATTTGACCATTGCGGTTCAGGAGCGGCGCGATGTTCCCGGCTACGGCCCGTGGTCCGTGAAGGATGGCGTGCCGCATGTTCAGCCGCCGGTAACTTTTTTGGAAAAGATGCTCACGATTCGCCTTCACCTTGACGACTGCGGCTCGGCGAACGGCGCCTTGCGTGTCATTCCCGGCTCGCACCGGCGCGGTCGACTCAGCGCGGCGGAAATCATCGAATCTCGCGCGCGACAAGCCGAGGTCATTTGCTCTATGCGCGCCGGCGATGCTTTGCTAATGCGTCCGTTGTTGCTCCACGCCTCCTCCGAGGCGAGCGAAGCGAGCCATCGCCGCGTTGTGCATCTCGAATACGCGACTTTGCCGGTTGCGGAAGGTCTTGCGTGGGCGGAAGCGGCGGAATGGTAGCCGTCAACCTCCGGGCGACGGGCTCGGTGATTTTCGCGAACCCTCTGCGTGAATCCGTAAGCCAGCTCGCCCCGCGCCCGGAGGTCGCGGGCTACCCAAGCGGAAACCTCAAATAAAATACTTGTCACTTCCCCGTGCAGCTCGCCGCCAATGAGGACGATGGTTTTCATTAAAGCCGTTTTACTCGCCAAAAATCTTTTCTTGAGGACTCCTCAATCGGAGCGACTTCGTCCTGTGCGACAACCCTGCCAATCCCTTTCGAATTGAGAAGTCGGAATCAATGCACTACAATACCTCCAGTATGAGCACGATTACCGAAATCGAACGGGCGATCGAACGATTGCCTGCCTCGGAGATTGGCGCTTTGGCGGCTTGGTTGGAGGTTTACCGGGCCGGCTTGGGAACTTCCGCCTCCACTCACGATGCGGCGCAGGAGAAAGCCTTCATGAAGTGGGCGGGTTCGGTCGAAGGCCCGAATGATCTTTCCCAGCGCAATGGCTTTGCCGCGAAATGAGGGGCATTGCCGATACCGGCTTCCTGGTCGCGTTCCTGAACCGAAAGGATCGTTTTCACCGGTGGGCCATGGAGATCGTCCAGGAAGTCGAAGTTCCCTTGCTCACCTGCGAGCCGGTGCTGGCCGAAGCAGCCTACCATGTCCAATCCTCCAGCCATGTCCTCTCCCTGATCGATTCGGGTCTGATCCAACTTCAGTTTGACCTCGCCACTGCCTTCCCTCGCGTGAAGCTTCTTGCCACGCGTTACAGCGATCGCAATCCCGACTTGGCCGATCTCTGCCTCGTTTGCATGAGTGAGGATTTCCCTCGCCATGAGGTCGTAACGGTCGACTCTGACTTTCAGATTTATCGCCGTTGGGAGCGCGAAGTTATTCCCACCCGCCGCCCTATCTAACGACGGCTACCCAGCCTTTCTTGTCGCAAACACCTCGCGGATGATTTCCTCGATCGGCACGTCCTCGACGGTGAAGTCGTCGACCTGCAGCTTGGCAATGAGGTCCTGGCTGGCGGCGACGATTTTGGCGCGGGGGATTTTCAGCTTCACTTCGTTGTCGTTGCGCTCGAGGACTTCGCCGTAGGCGGTGAGGTCGGCGCCGGCGAAGCCCTTGCGGCGGACGAGCGTCATCATTTTGTGCGTGGCGAGGCGGTCGATCACGTCCTGGAGCGCGCCGTCGAAGAAGACCTGCCCGTGATCGATGATGATCACGCGCTCGCACAGCTCCTCGATGTCCTGCATGTAGTGGGAGGTGAGCAGCGTGGTGATGCGGTAGCGCGCGGTGTATTCGCGTAGGAAATCGCGCACCTTTTTCTGGGAGACCACGTCGAGGCCGATGGTCGGCTCGTCGAGGAAGAGCACCTTGGGCCGGTGGAGGAGCGCGGCGATCAGCTCCATCTTCATGCGCTCGCCGAGGGAGAGCTCGCGCACCATGACGTCGAGCTTGTCGCGCACGTCGAGCAGCTCGGTCAGCTCATCGATGGTCTTTTGCGCCGTGGCGCGCTCGATGCCGTAGATGACGCGGTTCAGTTCCAGCGACTCCGACGCGGGCAGGTCCCACCAAAGCTGGTTTTTCTGGCCGAGGATGAGCGCGAACTGGCGCTTGAAGGCGTTCTGCCGTTTCCACGGCGTGAAGCCGAGCACGGTGGCTTCGCCGCTGGTGGGATAGAGCAGGCCGGAGAGCATCTTGAGCGTGGTCGTCTTGCCCGCGCCGTTTGGGCCGAGGAAGCCGACCAGCTCGCCCTCGTTGACCGAGAAGCTGACTTCCTTGGCCGCGGCGGTTTCCTTGTACTTTCGATGCGCCAGGCCGCGCAGCGCGCCGAGGAAGCCCGCCTCCTTTTGATAGGTGCGATAAATCTTCGTCAGCTTCTGGACGTGGATGACGGAGGACATTCGCCTTACTCTACAAGGCTTCACGGTGGCCGTCGACAGTGCCGGGTTGATGCGGGGGATTTCATCCCGAGCTATTTGCTTATTCTGGCTGAAAAGCGACCGATAGAAGTAGAGAGAGGACAGGCATCCCATTCGTTCAATTTCGCTATTTGGTACATACTGCTGTCCAGCTTGTGTTTAGGCTCAAAAAGCCGTCCTCATGGCGGCGCAAAAAGGGTCGATAACATTACTGGACTTTAATGATGGAATCGATACATTAGGCGCGTGAATCATAAGAAGACATGGATACTCGCCCCGAGCGTGCCCTCCCTATTACCACCATTAGCCCTTGATGGTGTGACCGACCTTCCCTAGATTGATTGCCGCTCAATTTCGCCCACTACTTCACGATGCACAAACCTTTAGCTTCTCAAAATGACGTACTGGTTTGCCCGGAGGGAGATTCCATTATTTCCACCCGGTTTGAGACGCAGGCGGCGCTTTATCCCGGCAACGTGGCGTTGAGCCTGGACGGTGCGACGCTCACCTATGCGCAGCTCAATGCGCGCGCCAATCAGTTGGCCGCCTGCCTGAGGGAGCTCGGCATCGGCGCGGAATCGCTTGTCGGGATTCATCTGGATCGCACGTTCGACCTGATCATTGGGATCATGGCGATCCTCAAGGCGGGCGGCGCCTATCTGCCGTTGGACCTGGTCTGCCCGGAGGACCGCTTGACCTTCATGATGGAGGATTCCGGCGCGACCGTGCTGCTGACCGATTCGAAGCTGGTTTCCCGTTTCGCCGGCTACCAGGGGACGATCCTGTGCCTGGACAAGGAGGCCGCCCGGATTGCCAAACAAAGCGCGGCCAACGTCGAGTCCTCGACCCAGCCGAATCAGCTGGCCTACGTGATTTACACGTCAGGCTCGACGGGCAAGCCCAAGGGCTGCCTGGTCACGCAGGAAAACGTGATGCGGCTCTTTACCGCCACGGACCATTGGTACCGTTTCGGACCGGAAGATGTCTGGTCGCTCTTCCACTCGGCCGCGTTTGACTTTTCGGTCTGGGAAATCTTCGGCGCGCTCCTTTATGGGGGCCGGCTGGTCATCGTGCCCTACGCGGTGAGCCGCTCGACGCTGGATTTTCGCGAGCTCCTTATTAAAGAAGGCGTGACGGTGCTGAACCAGACGCCTTCCGCGTTCCGGCAACTGGTGCAGGCCGACCAGACTTTGCCGAAGGGCGACATCGCGCTGCGATACGTGATCTTTGGCGGCGAGGCGCTGGAATTCCAAAGCCTGCGCCCGTGGTTCGAGCGCTATGGCGACAAGCAGCCGCAGTTGGTCAACATGTACGGGATCACGGAAACGACGGTCCATGTGACGTATCGCCCCGTTTCGCTCGAGGACCTCGAGGCCAACTCCGGCAGCAACATCGGCATCCCGATCCCTGACCTTCAGGTTTATGTCGTCGATGAGAATCTGAAGCGCGTCGATGTCGGCGTGGCGGGAGAGATGCTCGTGGGCGGCCTGGGCGTGGCCCGCGGTTACCTGAATCGCCCCGATTTGACGGAGAAGCGGTTCATCCCCAATCATTTTGAGCCGAACCTCAGCCCGCGCCTTTACAGGTCGGGCGACCTGGCCCGCCTGCTCGAGAATGGCGACCTGGAGTATCTGGGCCGGATCGATCTTCAGGTCAAGATTCGCGGGTTCCGCGTCGAGCTCGGCGAGATCGAGTCGCTGCTGGCGCGGCATCCCGCCGTGAAGGATTGCGCGGTCCTGGCCCGCACCGATGCCGGCACGGAGCCGCGCCTCGTCGCCTATCTGGTCACCCGTGCGGATGCCTCGCCCAACGTGGAAGAGCTGCGGAAGCATCTCGCGGAAAAAATGCCGGAGTATATGGTCCCCTCCGCGTTCGTCTTCATGGACGTCTTCCCGCTGACGCTTAACGGCAAGCTGGATCGCGCGAAGCTTCCCGCGCCGAGCTCGGAACGGCCGCGGCTCGCCACGGAATTTGTCGCGCCGGAGACGGAATTGGAAAAGACCATCGCCGCGCAATGGCAGGAACTGCTGAAGCAGGACGCCATCGGCATCGACGACGACTTCATCAGCCTCGGCGCGAATTCGCTGATGTTCACCACGGTCCGCCTGCGCCTGGAAAAGCTCCTCAAGCGCGAAATCCCC
>Ga0209611_10011249_pt1 | contig 12960 bp, 6 predicted proteins | sample S1TSphgellanicum_3_FD_187693 | JGI IMG/M metagenome (GOLD analysis project Ga0209611, IMG submission 187693) | Host-associated microbial communities from peat moss isolated from Minnesota, USA - S1T2_Fc - Sphagnum magellanicum MG (SPAdes) (version 2) | ecosystem: Host-associated > Plants > Peat... | reverse complement strand
TTCCGTAGTTTACTATGACCGAAGGGATTAGGGTTAGGGTTTCGTTTCAGAATGCAGCCGCTACCAGCGTGTAAACTGTAGACCCTAGTGAGGGTATTTTCCGGCGGAATGGTAAAGTTATACGTTGCCTTGTTTATGTGTTGCAGCGATCGTCACCCGGGAGATCAGTTCCTCCACCTAGCAACCCAAGTCTTTGCTTCTTGACATAAGTAAGCTGATGACTTCATGGCTTCTTCTTACAGGTCATGAGAGAGCCTTTCATTCCCCCTCCCTCTCCTTGAATCAAACAAAAGGTTTCAATTGGAGAGCCCTCCATCTCGAGACGGGTTGTTATTGCAAGGGAGGGTTCTTTCAAGCTTGGAGTTTTATCAGGTTTAGCTCCCTTTTCTTTAGTTGATATGCTTCATGCAACTGGTGGAGGTTTTGGTACTTAGTGGTTCCTTTTTTTGCTTGTCGCCCGCCTCTTTTGAGCTGTTTGCTTGCCTGGACTTTGGTTCAGGCCTCTTGTTTCTTTTTCTCTCCCTTGCTTGGGTGCTTTCTTTTTTTTAAAGGTTGGCAAGGTTTCATCATTTCAATTACATTTGAAAAGTTGCAAACCTTCATTATCTTAACTTGAGCAATAACAAAGGGATTGACTATATATTCATTTCCATCACTTACAAACACTTCAGCCATTATCATTTCAAATATTTTATTCATAGGTAGGTGAAGAATGTTTAGTAGTTTTGATCTTGATCATGAAAATTATCCACTTGATTATGTTAGACTATGAACCACATCCTTTTCTATTTTTTTTTTCCCCTTTGTTTTCCCCCTTTTCTTTGGAATAAAGTCTTGCAGGTTTACAACAAAATAACATTCATGTGCAAATTTTAGAAAATAAATTGATAGAGTGTTTATGCTCACAATCAAATTGAAATTCATTTTCAAAATATGAGGCGTAGGAGAGGGGTAAGGTCGAAGGAGCTTCCTTGTTTTGAGGTGCCTAAGCATAAGGGTGATAATTCGAATGAAAAATATTGAAAAACAAGGAAAGGTCAAAGGACATACCTTTCTCCAATGTGAAAACTTGTTTTAATTTTATGAGTATGTGCACTTGCATTATGGAAGGTTTCTTTCATTTCATAAGATCCTCCAAGATCATCACTAAGTTGTTGCATTTTACAATGGTTGTCTAAATATAATACAAAATTTAGGACAAGTTTGTATGAATTTCAATTTGTCTCTTGAGGTTTTGGTATTTGTGGATAGATTTTCTACTCTCAAAGTGGGCACACAATGTGAAAAAAATTGGGTCGTAGTTGAACATTTGGTATTTTTGCAAAATGTCATGTTACCATTATTGAATTATATTATTTCACAATTAAACATTTCCTTGTAAAGTATTATGAATTCTTCTTATTTCAATCAATCGTGTAATTTGTTGCTTAGTATTTGGGAATGGGCATTTGCTTTCAACGTGGCAAGTCACGTAGGAAAGTTGTTTTTGTACCTATGCACTTGTTATTATTGCAAAATGATATCATCAACAAAATTGGATCATGTTGTGTTACTACTTAACATTTCCTTTTGAAGTATCATGATGAATATTAGCAATCGTGGTAGAGATGTGATACTTTTGGAAACAATTTTTTAGCATCATGTTTGGATGATTATCATGAACATAGTCCTAATTTTTAGGATCAGGTTTGAAAAAATGTATCAAAACACCTCATGACTTGATGAAGTGGTGGAGGACGAGGGAATGACCTTACATCAAATGTTAAGTAATTAACTTTTGATTGAATTTTGTGGAATTAATGCAATGATTTAATGAAAATGGTGGAGGATGAGGCAATGACCCAACATCAAGAGCGAAGTAATTAACTTTTGATTGATTTGTATGGAATTAATGCAAAATTCAATGGTTATTACAAAGATGGGGGACAAAAATCCACAAATTGTAAAGTCTTTTGACATGTGTTCTACATTAATTGTGTTATGAAAATTGGTGAAAATGTTGCAACCTTGGAGCCATGTATGATGATGATACGTGTTTGAAATTGCAATTGATTGGGTCATTATGGTAAGTGAACCTTAAATCCTAATCATGCATATGTAACCTTGGCAATTGTTTTTTATTTGAAAAGGGCATGCATTGTTCAAAACAAATCACAAGAACCCATAAATGATGTATGTTTTTTCCTATCATTGTTTATATATTCATTTTAAGATTTGACTGTTTTGCCATTAGGATGTCTTCATTGACATATGAGTAAACAACACAACACTTTAGATGTTGATAGGAAGATGATAAAATTTAACACACAAATACTTATTTTGAAACACTAGTCAATTTTTTCTACCCTCCATGTCAATTGTTTGATAAAAAAACACCAAAAAAAACATAATCAAGGATAATGATTAGTCCAACATGTCAGCACAGCAAAGGGAGATGTGGAGGTATGTTATGCAAATATTTTATTGCAACATGTCGCCATCATATGTATTTTCAAATTGGTATTATATGTGTAATTGAATTGTACAATGCACATGATAAAGTACACTAGCTTGATTTCATTGTTTAACCAAAATTGTTAATGAATCATTTTTTTTCTTACCAAAATATTCAAGAAAATCCAATACAAAGGTTTTTTGAGTAGGCATAACCTTTGTTTTTTGTTGTGATCCAATGTTAAATGGAATGTTCATGTGATGAATTCTTATCAAATGTCATAAGGTATTGGGTTTAAAATTTTAAAGTTTTTGTAATCATGTGGGAATTGGTGAAAATTGGTAAATTGGTACTTACAATTGCTTAGGTGTACAATTATCATCCAAGGTTAAGAATTTTTTTTCATATTCCTTTATATTATTAACATTTTTTTCAAAAGAGATTATGTTGAATTGGAATACTACCATTGTCATAATAATAATAATTTTTTAAAAAGTCATAAGGTCAAAACATGTTTTTCATGATTAAAACATTTTATGACTATGTTTAAATCTAGTCATGTTGCCATATGTATTTAGTCATATACCTATAGTCATCCTTGTGATTACATTATGACTAGATGACTACAATTACACTGCAACTACATGATTACAACTATTTTGTGACCACCTAAGGTTTGCATTTCAACCAATGCACCTATCATTGAGTGTGTGAACATGAGCAATGAACTTATGAAAGATGAGCTGAACTTTTGTGAGTAGCACAAAAATTTTTAAGAATATTATTGCCATGTAAGCTAAATATTTTCCACATACATAGGAATGTTCCATCCACGTGGACAAAATATTCTATTGACACGGTAATGACAGTCCTTTAATGATACAAAATAATCATCCAAGTAAACAAAATATGTTATTTGTGACAAGGCACTAATACAAAAGTGGGGTGTAATTCATAGCCTAAATCACTATGGGACTTTAAAAGTGAAATAAGTTCATTTCGCTTTAGTGATTTTTATGTTGTGATTTTAAATACCCTATGTTATTTTATGATATACCTTATATTATTTTAAGTTACCTTAGTTATTCTAATTTATACCCAAAATTATTATAGGCTATTATAAATTATTATACCTTAAATTATTATACGTTATTGTACCTTAAGGTATCCTAACTAGCTTATTATAGGTTTTTAATTTTAAATTATTTTAGATTAAATTATTCAACTAACCTTAGGTTATTTTATTTTAAATTAATATATGTTATTTCAAATTATGCTTAAAATTATTCAAGGTCATTTTACTTTATGTTATTATAAGTTATTTTATCCTAAGCATAGATAACAATTTAAAATATAATATAATGACCTAAGGTAAAATCGCCTATAATAATTAATAATAGTCTATGAAAAATAATCTAAAATAACCTACAATAAAAATAACTACTAATAACCTATGATAATATAATTTAAAATATTCAACAATATTTTATAATAAATTAACCACCAATAGCCACCAATAAAATAGTCGTCAATAGCCATTAAAAAAATAATCATTAATAATCATCAATAAAATAACCATCAATAACCACCAATAAAATAACCATCAATGGCCTATAATAGAATAACCAACAATAGCCACTAATAAAATAACCATTACTAAAATATCCACCAATAACCACCAATAGCTTATGGTAATTTAATCATTAATCGCCACTAACATAATAACCATTAATAACCATAAATAACCTATGATAATTTAATTAAAAATAACCACCAATATCCATCAATAAAATATCCATTAATAAAATATTAAATATTAAATAATTTAAATTTAATTAATTTTCATGTTGCCTAATTAATTAACTAACAAGTGAAATGGCTAGTAAATTTGTATTTCATTTGAAAATAACCTTGTTTCATTACGTGCTCGTGGACCAATTCACTATCCATAGCAATTGATCCCCGTTCATTATGGGGTTGACTAGTTTTACCATGTCCAAATCACTCAAAATCTAATGAAACCTAGAATGAACTAGGACGCATTTTGGTGTAGTGAGGATATCATACATACTTTTTGTTGCAATTGTTTATAATTGAAACTTATAAATTATTTCCCATAATCTTTGAAGATAATGTTTTAATTATTAGCGAACATTTAAAGTAATTTGATAATTAATTTATATTTAATAGTGTATGATCATTCATGTTAAACCAAATGTTGAATGAACATTTATCAAATTGTTTATAAAACCAAAACAATAACATCTTTTGCAAGTTGTTATCTAAAAGCCAAACACATAACATTAAGACGAATGTTAGATATGACAATTCAGAATAATATTCCTACCTACACCAAAGTTACATCGTGATTCAATAAATGACAAACTTCATCACAACTCCAAGTTGGAAAATGGATGACACTTTTGAACTACCCACAAAACATGACATGATATAAAACATAGTACATGTGTTTACAAAAACACCCACTTCCTTCACCAACCTAATGAATTTGAAATTGTTCTTACAAAATCCAAACAAATGCAAGTTAAGAAGTTCCCTATTGTAACTTCATATTACTTTTTATTTGGATTTTAGGGAAATAGAATCTTATAAAATTGTCCATATCTAAGAGGGGGAACCTCCAATGGTGGGTTTACAGTTGGAAGGTTTACAATTATGACGGATGCAAACATTAGACACCATTTTCCAATAAATGGTATTCTTCCATTATGTTCATCCATAACTCCTAATTAAATTTTAATTAACTTTTAGTTAACTTTTAGTTAATTTTTAATTAAGTTTGAATTAATTATGAATTAACTTTTGGTTAACTCCTAATTAAATCCTAGTTAAATTATAATTTTTAGTTAACTCATAATTAAATTTAATTAATTCTTAGTAGACTACTAGTTAAGTCCAAATTAACTTTTAATGAAACTTCAATTAAATCATAGTCGATTCTCAGTTAGGAAGGTTCCCAAAAAGTTGATTTACTTGATGCACACATAGTAGCCTCCTTAGAAGCTTCCTTGAGCTAGGTTCCCAAAAGGGTGTAAATAGGAATAGAACCCCTCGTTTCTTTTAATTTGTTCAACACCAATCTCAGGCACCATTTTACACCACAGCCTTGTCAAGTTCTTTCCATGTTCATGTTTACATACGTTAGCATAATAAAAATTCATCTTCACATTTATCATGCACATCTTGTGTTCTTGCTCTTAGATCTTCTATTTTTGTTTTTTGAATCACAAAATTTTGTTCATGCTCCTTGTTTGAAAGTTCAATTTAGACCTTTCCTTTAGCCTTTGTTCTCATGGTTTTTCATGTCCTTGACAAAAAAAATCGACCAACCTCCCACTAATTGTAATGTAGATTTAACATCTTGAATGGCATTATACAATGAACAACCTTATCGTTACATGATGTTGGCCACGACATTTCATCCACTAACCTATTTATAGGAATGGAGTTTTCCCATCCAAATAAGCTTGGAGGAAAGATTGGTTGTCATTTATTCAGAACAAATTTTGTTTCTTCAAAAGACTTGATTTCATCTTGGGTGAGATTAATTTCAGTTTGAACAGGCCAAATTTCCAGAACGGTCTATCCAATGCATACTTGCATTTCATGCCACCAATGCAACAATTCATATCATCTGCACAAAACTAGAACTTGTGTAACTTTAAGGGTGCACTAGGGTACTAAAACCACAACCTTGAGTAAGTTCAAACAGGGACACCAATAGAAATTGGCTTGGTAATTATCCTTATAGCATAAGAATGTTTGGTGGATTTTTGCAATGTGGAACATTGAACATGTGACGTAGGGGGCATCTTTTAATATGCTAAATTCCATCTCCACATGATGCCTCAAAGACCTTAATATCTTCCTAAATTTGATTTGCAACAAGTTGTTCAATGTCCACACTTGATCTAACAATTATATGGTTTACATGAAGATGAGAAATATTCACATGGTTGTGCTTATGTGAATCCATTTTTGATTTCGGGGCTAGGTTCACCTTTTGTTTGTAGGAGCCAAAGATTTCCTCACCTTCCATATGTGCAATTCTAACTATGCAAATTGAACCTAGGGAATATTTTAAAACTACATTTGCAAGTTGCTTTAGATCTCTCAATTGGGTCCTAATTGACCACCTTGCTTGAAATGAGAATATAATGTCGATTGTTTGAAAGTTCGAACATAGTCATTTGATGTCGTAACATATAAATAGGCTCCCCTTTTCCTAGACTATTGAAGCCATACATTATGCATTGTTTATGAAAGGTTGCATGTGGGCATGTTTGTAAGCTCTTCCAAAAAAAAAATTTACAAGGAAAAAAAAAATGTTTGTTATGCTATTTTAAAATGACTAATACCATAGATGTGAAATTATTAGAATATGGGGTGAAAAAAAAGGTGTGGGAGGGTTGAAAACAATACATGTATCATAAATCCTCCCCATTGTCTCACATGAAAGTGCCAAAAATTGAGCCAATTCTCCAACTCTTGAAGTCCAACTTCATTAGCTACCCTTAAAGAATACCACGAACAAGGGATTGTTGTGTACCGAACATCTACATCTTCCAAAGAAATGACATTTTTGTATTCATAACACAATGTCCTATGTTTGTTTTGCAACTTTAGCTTGATTTATTGTTTTGTGTGTCTATCCATGGATTGACTTTAGTGGAAAAAACAAATTGTCAACCATCGATTCATTTACATCTCCGCTACCATAGACAATTCGAATTGGTTTAAACATTGTTGGCCATCAATCCTTTGAAGTTTGAATTAGGAATACCATTATTGGTCATCACATTGTTTAAATTCTGCCACATTACACATTGAGCCTTGATGTCTTCAAATTGCATATCACATATTGCAATTGTCATGACCTTGCATTAGAAAGAATCATACACATGGCTGGCAAGTGTCATCCAACCTTTGACACACTTTACATGATCAAACATGATCCAAGTGGTTTGAAGGTCACCCCTAGGCTACATCCACTTGACTAAATCATAGTCACTACCATCTCGATTCATAAACATCTTGAACAAAAACACACTTTTTACAATTTATTGCCCTAGAAAACAACTATCCTGAATGTAATAACCAATATTCACTTTTAAAACAAAAATGCTAGAAACGTACCCTCTGTTGTTTGGTCGATGCTTAAAAGAAGCAATTAAATTCCGGACATTGGGAGAAGACAAAACGATGAACTTGTCCATCACTTAGTGTAACTTGTCACCTTTAAAGACTTCCATTGGCCTTTATCCGTCCTCATTCAACAAGTGTTTCGATTGGATAGTTTTACTTGCAACCAATTCAATGGTCGACATGATAGCCCTTGGTGTGTGGAATGCCTCCTCCTTGACTAAGGATTTAACTTACTTAAACACTTATCTTAAACAACATTTCGCCACCAAGTGATCATGCGTACCTAAGTGAATTACTGTTTGAGTCAAATCTTCTTACTTGAACGCGATGTAATACATCAATTTTCGACATCAAAATAATATTCTAAAAGCTTTTTGGAAGATTTTTTGCAATGATCCTGAACCTTCCAAAATTTACCCTCTATTCCAAACTAAGGTCATTAAGGATTGGAACTTGATAAATAGATATAATAACATTATTGTTGGCATCATATGCATCATCCTTGGAAATATGAATAGTTCCTAAATGGAAACCGAACATTGCACATAAGCATTTATCTATGACATGCGAGATTCCAAATTCGTCAAAAGGTATAATGAGCTTAACCTTACCCTTGGTATGAAAAGTAACCATCTTATTAAAGCAAAGGTTAACATAGTGAGGTGGAAACGTTCTACAAATAACAATATTATATGAAAAAAACAAATGACAATTGTCGCATTATCAAGAAACCCACAACAACAAAAATAATGATCAATGGAGAACAATAAGAATGTTCAATGCAGAAGAAATTTCAGTTTCCAATTGGGATGGGAGATACTTAATTAATTTGAAAAATGACAAAGGAGAGGGGAAGATCATAGGACCAATTGGAGTAACAATATAGCGGCAAGTTGCACAAAACAAAGAAAAAGGAAGGACCCAAAATTAGGCCAAAACAACAGCAAAACATTTGGAGAGGCCACCATGACTTGCACAAGGAGGAAACAAGAAAAGAAATAAGCATTGATGATGACACTTGTATATTTCTTATACAATTGAGTCCATTAAAAGTGAAGCACATGATACCAATGAAAGAGAGAAAATGGGCATGATGATGCAAAAATAAACAAAGGGAAATGAAGTTTACATGAAGACCATATTGGTGGCAAGGTTGACAAGGAAATTTTTTTTGGATGTGAACAAGATCATAATGGAAGAGTTATGAATGGCAATGATGGTTTTCAAATACCCTTGGATTTTATCATCCACTACACCTAGATATTTTTTAACCAAATATGCAATCTAGGAGATTTGATCTACAAAGAAACCATTGAGGATCTCTTAGAACAAACACACAAATGTTGTAAGAAAATTAAAACCTACAACTATGCAACTAACAGTTCCTAATAAATGCTCTTCATTATCTTATCTTGATATGAATAGCCAATAATATCAAGGTCCTATATTTAGGGGTATCCTAAAAAAATGATACCATCTAATTTGGGAGACTAATTTGCAACCACTATTGCCAATGTTCTAACATGTATTAATCTCCTGACATCAATGTTTTAATAGTTGTTAATAAATTAGGGTGAATGCCCAAACTTACTCACAAGTAATTTTGGCCTTAACTTTTGAGATAATTTTGGCCATAAGCTTTAATCGAATCAAATATTAATTGTACGAATGGGAAAGGAGTAGATATTATCAGTCAAAAATTTGTGAATTCATAAACAATTTAAAGTACAGTTAGGAACTAATAATAAAAAAATGGAACAAGATAAGGCATAATATCTTTTGAACACAAAAAAAAAATCCAACAAAATAGCTAACAGAAAGGCCACTACTTGGAATCGATTAGGATCTTATTATCAATATCAAAGTGTCATTAGATGCAAATGGCCAAATGATAATTATAGTCGAAAAACCCTAAACCTAGAAATGAGGCGGCAAAGCAGGAAATATTCAATTTCAACATATCTAAAAAAAAAAAGGAATAATAACGAAATGTCACACTTGGGCCATAAACAAATACAAAATTTGATGGTAGTTATAACTACAACAATGGCTAGTTTGAGATATTCATTAAATGGAAGGGAGTTTTTATGGTACTATTAGAAAGGGTATTAGCAAGTTCGTTATCGGGGAAGTTTTAGAAAGAGTACTAATAATTTAGTTATCATCAACAAAAAGTTAAACATTCAATGCAACAATTACGAAAAAAAAAGAATTTCTTGAAATCGACAATATGATTATCAAATAGCAACTTTAGATAACACAAAAAAGTCTTTTTGTCCTAAAATTAAGTCACAATCGCAATAAAAATTTGGAGACACCCACAGAAAACCCTGACTAGTTTAAGATGTACATTAAATAAAATAAAGAAGAGGTTTTGATCAATTATTTCCCATATACAAATAACTACCTTAAGTAATAAGCAAGCTCCCAAGAAAGTAAAAAGATGTAGAGGGCATAACTAGGCACACAAAAAGGCGCGATAGAGAATATCTACAATGGCGAAGAAGGCTCGAAGAGGTGCAATGAGGATACCAAGAATCCAAGTGAATCTTATTTCAATGTTGAGAAATGTTAAGAAATGTGATTATTTTCTCACCAAATTGTTTCAGTTATAAATGTTTGACTTCTTGGATTCTTGAAAACCAAAAAACTCAAACTTGGGGTGCTAAGGAGGAGCTCGATGTGCAAGTGTGACAACGATTATGATGAGGTATGCGACTCAAATATGAGAGTTAGTAGAACCTTATAGTTGTATTTTTGGAGTTGCAACTAAAAGTTATTGTGAGTAGAGATCCACTTTCAACTAATTAGGGGTTGGCATTGTTTTACATTCCCTAAAAGGTTGGAAAAGAAAGATCCAGTGAGGAAACAATGGATGACGAAACCAACATTAAATTCATAAACAACGAACATTCAGTAAAACTCTTTAGGTTATTAGTTAATATTTTAGGGTTTTGGGGAGTATATAAGAAGGTTTGAATTCTCATTTCCTCCTCTTTGTGGAATTATGGGTGTAGGAGGAGGGAGAGGAGGAGGAAAGCTCAAAAGTTCTTAAAACCGTGCTCAAGAGCTATGTATGTTTTATTTTCCTACCCTTTTCATGTTTTTCTACTTTGTTTTCCTTGAGCACACGTGTTTTCAATGCATGAAAAATTCAAGTGTTTGGATAAAAACTTGAGCTCAAGTTTTTTTTTTAAATAAATAAATTAAAAATTTATTATTATTATTTTTATGTGTTTTGTTATGTATGCAAGCGTTGCTGAATTTAGTGGGGTGCATAAAACCCGAGCTTAAGCTTAGGTTCATTGTTTTTGTTTTTTGGTTTGTATTTTTTGCCAAGTTACTTTTGGCACCAAGAATAGCTCAGGGGGGCATGTAGAACTTGAATTCAAGCTCGGGTCTGAAATCAAACCCAAGTTTGAGTTTGAGTTCATCATTTTTGTTTTATTTTGGTCTGCAACTTCCAATGAGCTATTCTCGACACCAATAGTAACTCAATGGGGTGTTTTGAACTCAAGCTTGAGTTCAAGTTCTTTTTTTAATTATTTTGGTTTGCAACTTCCGCCGAACTACTTTCGACATTGAAAGTAGCTTCGGGGGTGCATTGAATTCGAGCTTGAATTTGATTTTTTTTTTTTTTTGGTAGGTTTTATAGAACTATTCTTGACATTGAAAGTAGCTTGGTGGGCTTGAAGAACCCAAGCTCAAACTTGGGTTTGAAAAATGAACTCAAGCTTGAACTTAAGTTCTTGTTTTTTATTAATTTGTGCAAGAACTGTCAAGTTACTCTTGGTGTCGAGAGTAGTTTGATTGGGCTTGAAAAACCCAAGCTCAAGCTTGGGTCCAAAAAAAGGACCCGAGGTGAAAACATGGTAAAATGCATACAATTCAATCACCTTGGCAATCAACTTGTCAAGCTAACAACAAGTAGGATTAAAATCCATCATAAAATTATTATACAATTTTTTTTTACTTAAATGATGAAAAAAAAGATAATTTCTCACTATTATGAATTAATTTTAAATTTTACATTGTAAAAATAGGTTTCAAATAGACTTTTCTACATGTAAATAACTTTTCAAGCCTTTGTGCAAGGCAACATTTGTTTCAAGTATGTGTCAAGTATATTCTACCAAAGAAAAAGTAAAATTTATTTATTTTCCTTCCTTTCAATATACAATGATCTTTAGGTTATAACTTCACACAAATCGATTTCATTAAATTTTTTAATGAAAAAATACTTTTGAACACCATATTGGTTAGTCAAATTCAAAAGTACTTATTCCATACTTTTATTATTCCAAAGTTTCTCAAATTTTGTATTTAATTTAATACAAACCCAATAGAAAGCACCATGGTTTCAAAATGAAATTTAAGTAGAAATTAAATCTATTTTCTTATGTTTTTGAAACAATTTTTTTTTAAACTTGATATTTTTTCATCAAACTTTTTTGTATAAAATACCATGTTTTCACCCCTCGAGCTTAGGGTTTCTGTTTTTTTTAATTTTAAAATTATTTTTAGGAACCGTCAAACTACTTTCAACACCAAGAGTAGTTTGGTTGGGCTTGAAAAACCTGAGCTTCCATTTTTATTTTACTTTTTGGTTTGTAGATTCCATCGAGCTACTATTGGTGTTGAGAGTAGCTCAGGGGGGTGTGTTGAACCCAAACTCAAGCTCAAGTCCAAAAAAAGACTTGAGCTTGAGCTCAAGTTTTTTTGTTTTAAGAACTATTAAGCTATTATCAATGCCAATGATAACTCAAATTTCTTGTTTTCTTTTTGGTAGGAACCATTGAGCTACTTTCGATGCTAAAAGTAGTTCAATTGAGCTTGAAAAACCCAAGCTCAAGTTTGGGTTTTTTTTTGGACTTGAGCTTGAACTCGAGTTCTTGGTTTTTTTTTGTAGAAACCTCCGAGCTACTTTTAGTGCCAAGAGTAGTTCGATTGAGGTCATACAACCCAAGCTCAAGCTTAGTTGGGGTTATATCTAACCCAAATTTCAACTAAGGTTGTCCTTTTTCTTGTTTGTTTTGTAGACATTGTTGAGTGACTCTTGGCATTGAAAGTAGTTCGGTTGGGATTTGGAAACCCAAGCTCAAGCTTGGGTTCGAAATTGGAGCTAGGAGTTGTTTGCAAAAAATGAAGAAAAAAGAACTCGAGCTCCAACTTGGGTCCGATTTCAAACCTAAACTACTTTTGACATTGAAAGTAAATCAAAGATTCAAGAAGAACCCAAGTTCAAACTTAGGTCCGATTTGCTCAAACTTGGGTTTTTTTTTTTTTTTTTTGGTTTGCATTCATGGGCTATGCAAGGAGACCCTGAGCTCAAGTTCGGGTCCCAAATGGGACTTGAACTT
>Ga0209611_10011248_pt1 | contig 12961 bp, 14 predicted proteins | sample S1TSphgellanicum_3_FD_187693 | JGI IMG/M metagenome (GOLD analysis project Ga0209611, IMG submission 187693) | Host-associated microbial communities from peat moss isolated from Minnesota, USA - S1T2_Fc - Sphagnum magellanicum MG (SPAdes) (version 2) | ecosystem: Host-associated > Plants > Peat... | reverse complement strand
GACTCCAAACTTGTGACCAAGTTATCAAAAGATGGGGGAAGGTTCATGAGAAATACCATGTAGACGTTCTCATCTTCAATGTTCACCTCAATGGAATGTAATTAATCTGCAAGTGCCTTCACCATGTTGATGTGCGCAAGCAAGTCCTTCCCTTCTTACATTTTGATGGTGAAGAACCTCCTTCGAAGAAACAACTTGTTTCCGATGGTCTTGGCTTCATGGACACCGCAAAGTGTTTCCCAACGCTTTTGACATTTTCGCAATATTGAATGTGTGCAAGTTGTGCATCCGTGAGATGTTCACAAAGTAGTGCAAATGCCTTGGTCGCCTTTTCGTTATAATTCGTGATTTGATCTTCATCATGGGGAATTGTTGCACTTCCATCAACAAACTTCCAAAGCCCATGCTTAGAAAGCATCATGCGCAACTTGAACTTCCAAAGGTGAAAGTTGCCACCATCAAACTTTTCCATGACTTTCAAAGACTCCATTTGGAAGGATGACATTTGGTGTGTCACAAATGCTAAAACAAGCACTCTATGTTTTTTCGAAGGAAAGGAAAGTGGGAAAATTTCAAGATGAAAAACTTGCTAATGTTTGAATACCTCATTTGAAATCTCTCCCACTCAATTGCTATATGTCATCAAGCAAAACCTTTACAATAAACCCTCAAACACTTGAAAAACTTTGTTGCACAAATGTCAAACTTGAATGTTGAAATTCTTCAACAATTCGAAGAACTCTCTTCCACACTCTTTCAAACTTTAACGTTGAAACTCTCAACAACTTGAAGAACTCTCTTCCACACACTTTGAAATCCTAGGACAATTTGAAGACCTCTCTTTCACACACTTTGAACTTAAAACTTGAAACTTCAAGACTTGAAGAACACTCTTCCACACTTGAAAACTTACAACACCTTGAAGAAATCTCTTCCACGCCTCCCACTCACTTGGAAAAGTTAGAGTTATAATAGTAATTTGAAGAATATTTTGCTTTGGACAAGCTCTAGAGAGGAAGACAGAGCATGGGCAAATAAAGCTAGATTAGTAGGCATGTTTGAAATTGAGTGGAAGATACCTCGACACAACATTTTGGTTGAATTTCTAAACAATTGGAAGTTGGATCTTAAACATAACATAATCAAGGTTATGTTGGAGGACAAGCATAGAACATGTCTTAGTAAAAGTTTTAAAAATCTACCATGTAGGAGAGATAGAGGCAAACTAGGCAAAAATGTCTAATGCCAAAGTAGCATTGGCAAATATAGCAGATAGAGGTCTTGACACTTACAATATTAATGAAGGATGAATTGTAAGAAGATGAGGTCAAAGTATGCTAATAGAATTGTTGCCATTCTACTAATTATTTACCAAAAGGATAAGGTGTAGTATTTTAACAATAAGTTTGCTATGATGATCTCTAGAACAGATCATGGAAAGTTAATTAATTAAGTTGCACTCATGTATTCTCAATCGATCAAGGAATGAATCAAATAGAATAAGTGTCAAAAAAATATGATTTAGGGAACAACCAAAAGAGAACAAAAAAGGATGGATGCGATTCTACCATAGTCCTAAAATTTTTGTTTCAGAATTGGTTTCCATTAGAAGGAGCATCATCACAGGAAAAGAAGAAACAAGTAAAATAAGCTCAAGAGGACAAAAAAGAAGAGATAGTATGAGGGAGGTTCATTAAAAACAAAAGGCCTTTGAACCCTACACACATCTCTCCTAAAAGGAGGAACAACCAGAAAAACAATTCTAATGTCTCAGTCTTCTAATGATGAAAAGAGAGTAACTTTGTAAAAGAGGCAAAGAAAACGGGAGGATACTATAATGAGAAGTAGTATTGATCCTCAAGAAGTAGTAGAATTGCCAAGGAAGAAACAACAATAACGTCAAAGATAGAAGGAGAAATCCATATCTCTTAAATTTGATTAGAGACTACTAATTTCTCCCAAGCAAGAGCAGAGGTCGGATGGGCAAGAGCATCAAAGATGGCCCAAGAAGGAACCAAAGTCTCAAACTCAATAGTTAGTGGAGGAATAGATATAGGATTTTAACTGAGATCCATTAGAAATACAACAATCTATTCCATCACCACAAAAAAATGAAAGTATGTTGCCTTCAAGACTAACTTCTGTAACATGCATGAATGTATTTGGAGAAGTCTAGATTGCACACGATAGTTTAGGTTCATCGAGTACAAGTTCCAAAGGTTAGATTTCTAGGTTTCATACACCAAGGTCTATGTAAGGGATAGAAGTAGAATTGGATGAACACAAAGGAGCTGCTACTATGTTTCAACAGGTAGCAAAATACAATGTATAGATGACAAATATTTTGCTTAGACTTTCTGATTTGGAGATCAAGAATAAGCAAATTATAGAGAAGGATAGATGTGTTCAAAATTTGTAGGGAGCTTTGGAGAAGGAGCAAAAGCCCAAAACAAAGTTGTAGGATAGGAACGATGAAAATAATTAAGTATTGGCAAAACTTCATGTAGCTAAACAAAAGATTAATAACATGGAGAAGCAGAGTAAGGATTTGGAAAATAAAAATGGATTCCTTTTAGGTAACTTTAACCAAGACAGGTGCCAAAGAATCCAAATTCTCCCAATTCCACCGATTTGTTCTTTTTCCAGATTAAAGAGGCCACCCAATAAATAAATTATACTATTTTCTGATACAAAATTTTGCCGACATTTTAATGCTGTTATTTGATACCTAATAATATCTAATAGTAGATGATTAAAATACTCGTCCCTGTTTTCTATGTTTTTGAAGTTTAGTCTTGCCCCTTGGTAACTTTGGGAGAACTTGTCACACTTGCAAACGAAAAATAAAAATATTAGGGTTTAAAAGAAAAAAATGATACTCTGAGTATAAAGCATAATAAATTTCAAAGAAACTATAAGAACATAGAGTAAACTCTTTTGAAGCAACAAATGGAGGTGGAGGAGCTTAAAGTGGACAATGCTAATGCATGTTGAGCTAAAAATGAGATACAAAGGCAAGCTTACTAGAGGCATGCACAAATGGACAGAAATTTGTAGAAGCAAATGGCCTTTAATGAAAAGTTAAACAAACTGCTACAAGACGTTCAAAAGAAAAAACCCTTCAATTATGAAATTGTTTTCATAGAAAATAGTGAATTCAAGAAGCAAAATACTTTGCTCCTGGTAAAACTCAAGGCACTATCAATGGAGGAAAAAGATGTAGACTTATGGTGGGATGTAATTCAAGACATTGTTCAGAAAGATATTGGGAAAATCTGTAGAAAGTATGAGAGGAATGAAAGGCTATGTAGACACAAGATTTCTTAAATGGAAAGAGTTATGCCATCATTTGAGTATGAGCCTTTAATTTTGTCTCCAAAACTAGAGACTTCATATGAGGAAGAAGACAAAGGGGATATAGATGGGGCAAGACCATCAAATATAAAAGTAGTAGAACAAGTAGGAGACCTTAGAGGAGGAAAGGATAACCCTAAGAAGGAGGCTACTAAATAGATTATAGAATTAGTAAAATTTATTTTACAGGAAGTCAATTGTTAGGAATATGTATTTGCAACCATAGAAATAGGGGAGTAGATGCAACATGAGGAACATATAATTTAGAAGGATCAATAGGGTTAGATTGAACTTATGTCAAAGCTACAACAACTAGATCAAACTCATATTACATCAAATCAATAGTTACAAGTTGTATTAAAGTTACAATAGTAAGGTCAAAATCAAATCTGCAATTATAGCAATAGCTACAAGTGACAATAAATTTGCAATCACAAGAGCAAAGAATAATCTATCAATAAACAACTGCACAATTATCAACAAGGACATCAAAAGAGCAAAATAAACTTTTTATATAGCAAAAAATCAGATAATGTTTCAATTTATAGTACATGAAGAAAAGACTAGTACAAACGAAGTAGATTTTTGAATCACAAGATCAAAAACAACAACCCATTTAGTTTTTTTAACACATTTTTAATCCAAGATTCTAGGACATAATTTAGAGTACGGGTGGGGTAATGTTAAGGGAGTAGTTACTTGCAATAATTATTTATTAATATATTTCTATTCACTTAGTTACTATTTAAAGAATTACTAGCTAGATTACATAGTTTTTATCGCCATTTGAATTTGAATAGAACATAGGACTGTTTTTTGTGGAGGAATATCTTGGGAGAAGAGGAAGAGATGAGGACAATTGTATCATTGTAGAACATGAAGCTTTAATGGAGTATGAGAGAAATATACTTTGATTTCTAGAAAAGCTTTGTTTCCATAGTCAGAGTTTGTTGTTTTGGTGTTTTTATCATACTTTCATTATTGGATTTTAATTCTGAAATTAGTTATAAGTAGATCTGAATGAAGAAACTTTGTTAATATTAGTTTTATTGCATTTCAATCCAAATTTTAGACCAAAATATAGGATTAGAAATTTTGTATTTATTATTTCTTCATCACTTCCCCTTGATTCCACATTTAAAACACATGTTCAAGGCCCCCGTGATATTACACTTAATGGTGTGGCATAGGGACAATAAGAACATTGATGGCCTAATTAAACATGTGGCTAATAACAAAGCATGGATGCACATCAATGCATTGTGCCCGAAGTTTGCAACTAAAGCTCATATTGTAAAACTAAGGCTTGTTGTTGATGGAGTTAATCCATTTGGTGAAAAGAGTTCTAATTGGTCAACTTGGCCAATTTTCCTTTACAATTATAATCTATTACCATGGTTGACAACCAATTTTTTTTTGTCATGTTAGCATTGATTATCCCTAGCAAGGAGTTAGTGAAAATGCATAACTTTGATGTGTACATGGCACATTTAATAAAGGAACTCCAAATGTTGTGGAAAGGGGTTGCAACATATGATGTGGCAAAGGCTAAAGGGCAGAAGTAGTTTACCTTGAGAGCAATTTTGGTATGGACAATCCATGATTTACAAAAAAATAATAAATTACATATATTGAACTTAGATTATTACAAACTCATAATTCAAAATTTCCTTAAATTTTATTTTTAAATTAAAATTTAATATTTAGGTGCACAAAGAATATTTGCATCATACATAAACATTCATTTGCACAAATAAAATTTACATGTAGTTTAGTGTTTAATGAAATTTTATTACAATTTAAAGTAAATATTGAGATATCATGTCTATAAAGATTGATAAACATTAGAATTCCACAAAAAATATTAATTATGTATCATTATTTTATATGTTGTAAACTAAAATCCAATTTACATATAAATAATAATTAGGTGTATTGAACATGCACATTATTACAAAATTATATTTTAGAATTTCCTTAGATTTCCTTTAATCAAATTTTATTAGTTGTGTGCAAAAAAATATATTTGCATCATACACAACCATTCATTTTATACAAAGACAATTTACACATAATTTAATATATTAATGAAGGTAAATAATTTGTTTTGTTTTATTCTATCATGTTAAAATTTCCCACACCTAATTACTTCCTATAATGCTATTGATATCTTTGAAAACCTAACAATGAATATGAGTGCATTGACTTGGGTTGAAATTTTGGAGTTACAATGCAAAGGTTATTGATTATTGAATGATTTTCTTAATAAACATTATTAAATTCATAAATAAAAAATTTACTTGAATCCAAAGGTGTTGTCATGCCTGTATGCATGGCCTCATACATGACGGTCGATTATAGGCATGCCAATCATGCCTTTTAAGGAATGTACGTTCTTAGGGTTAATATACATTTTTAGGTTACTATACGTTATTAGGTGTTTTAGGGTTACGACTTGTTTAGGGTTTAAGCTTGTTGGCAATTATATAGAAGGCCAATCTTTTCCTTTCTCCTGTTAATTTTTCTAGAATTCCTTTATTAGGGAAAATTTCTTCCATAGTCAAACTGGATTTTAAGATGCTCATAGCGGCTATTACACAGTCACCATTTAGATACATTACATTTTCTTTCCTTTGCAATTTAACTCTAAAAAAACTACTCTTTGTTGCTTAATGTTGAAGGTGACAAATTTTTCTTGGCTTTGAGTTTCTTGGGTTTCTTTTGCTGATGTTATTACTATTGTTGTTGGGTAGTTGTGGTAATTTTCTAAGAGAAGATATTTGATTCCCTACAAGGTACAACTATTGTAGGATCTTGCAATTCTTCAGAGGTTGGAAGAAGGAGTCCTCCTCACCACCCTTGAGTTCATTGAAGCTGATGTCCCACTTTCACCCACTTGAAACTCTTAATTCCATTGAAGTTTGAGAGCTTATTGTCGTGGAGATAGACGAACTCCAACTTGGTGGTCATCAAATGGAGTAGACTCCCATCATAACAACTGTGTAACTTCTGACCCCCGCACATTGAGTCGAGCATCGTTGTTTCCTCTTTTGACATCTGCCATTGGCAAACATTAAAATTGCAAGGAATCTCGGGAGGACTTGAGAGATTTCCTCTGATTTAGCATGTTTGGACCTCGATCCATTGTTGTCGTCAGCGGTGATGGAGGCTTGGAATGAGTAGCATTGTTGTTGTTGATGCTCGAAAATGAGCGAGGAGAAGAAAGTTTCGTGTTGTTGTCGAAGTTTAGACGTCGCTTTAGGGAAGACGAAAATGGCGTTGTGGAGGAAGTGAATTTTTTGTTGATGTGGGTTGTGCTCGAGGTAGGCAATCTCTCTATGCTTGGGCTGGAGAACGAAGGAGAAGACGAAATCGGAAGCTTGGAAGAAAACCCATTTGCAAAGCTCAAAGTGCGTCTATTGGGTAATAGGGATAAAGAAGAACTTAACTTCTTTCGTGCTACAGGAGGAGGAGTTGATGTTGTGCTTGCTGCGGTGCCATTTGTTTCTCTCGGTGGACGCGTTGCCACCTGCCATCGTTGCAGCGTCATGAATGTTGCCGCCCGCCATCGTTGCAGTGTCACGAGTTGCAACGCCACGAGCGTTGCTGCTTACCATCATTACAATGCTATAAGCGTTGCCCCTACCATTGTTGTAGTGTTGCAAGCTATAACACCGTGAGTTGTAGCACCGCGAGCGTTGCCCCCCACCATCGTTGTAGGGCTACGAACTACAACGTTGCGAGTGTTGCCACTTGCCATCATTCTTGAGCTTGTGGCGTTGCAGATCATTCGAAAGTTTGGGAGTAATGGTGGGTGGCACCACCCACCACCACTAGAACATCGCCAGCTATAGCAAGGGGTCCATTCGTCTGTCCATCTGATGACATTCGTCCATCATGGTTCTGTCCATCCGATTTCGTTCTCCACCGAAATTTTATTATTACTATTTTTAAATTTAAATTTAAATTTTTTTAAAATAAAAATAAAAATGTACATATTCATACTCTCATATTAATACCTACATTTGTGCATTTAATATTAATACATATATTTACATTATTTTTATATTAATACATACACTTACGTAATTTTATTAATACACAAATATACAATTTTTTCTTCCTCTACTTTGTCATTTAGCATTAGTGATTACAAAAACTGGAAGCCACTTAAGGTATGTTTTCTTAAGCACTTCACATTTTAGTTTCCATTATAGTTGCATTTAATTGCATGGTTGTGTTAAAACTTTGTAGTTAGTGCTCTATATTGTTACAAAATTTTGAGGCATGGGATAACACCATGTCCTCAGATGATGAAAGCACTTCCGCTCAACTAGAACCAAGGTATCAACTACGAAGTAACACATAATCAATTGAGCCAATTTATTTGACCTCACGATCTTCACAACGGTACCATCAAACGTTTACAACACCACCGTCATCCAATATAACTCTTACCAGGAATTTAGGTTAAGGTTACACAACATCAACAATACATTAGAGTCCATTTTGGAGGGGTTAATAAATGGGGTACGCCTCTTGCCACACCTACTTTCACATTATCACCGTATATTCCGTTATAAGTCGTTACTTTTACACCCATATACACCATGGAGGTCAGTAGTTCCTTTGGGAGAATTGAGAAGTTCAGTGAAACGTCAGGTACCATTTCTTTGAGGGAATTCAAGGCAACTTTCTCAACTGTGGTTTATGAATTGGATTTTGTTAGAAATACTATTCGTTTCTAATTCCCAATGTTTATGAATGTGTTAAACATTCATCAAAAGGATGAATAGTATTCACATCCTTGTAGTAGTTAGGTTAGGGTTCAGAAGTGGAGACTACTTAGGGTTTGGTGGCGGCTAGGGTTAGGGTTAGGCGGCGACTAAGGTTAGGGTTTGGTGGTGGCTAGGTTAAAGTGGCGGCTAGGGTTAGGGTTTGGTGGCGGCTAGGTTAAAGTGGCGGCTAGGGTTAGGGTTTGGTGGTGGCTAGGTTAGGGTTAAATGACGGCTACTTTAGGGTTAGGAGATAGTATATAATGGAGTGGTTTTGAGTTGTCTTTCATTATTTCCTGTCATGGTTTTGAATGCACGTAGAACCTTCAAGCCTTGTTAGTAGTTAAAAGCCATAGTTTTGTGATTGTAGCATTTGAAGCATACAACCTTTGTGATTTCTTGTTAGTTAATACAATTGTTCCATTTCATGAACTTTGAATGTTTCATTTCTTGCTTATTTTCAAGTTGTTTCTAATAAGTTATGGGCCCACACCAAGCAAGAGAAAGGACATTGGGTTAGAACAAGAAATAGTCAAGGGTTTAGCGTGTATAACATAGAAAGGGAAAATCCTTTTGAGGGAAAGCTTTTAGTTTGCAAGGTTGCAAAGAGAATAGAAGTCCCTTTTTAAATGAGTGAGAGGTGTGGAAGAGATTCCTTCAAAGTTTGGTAAGTTTTTCAAGTGTAAAAAACTTGTTCTTCAAGTTTTTGAAAGTATCAAGTTTCAAAGTGAAAGTGTGTGGAAGAAAGTTCTTTGATTCATTGAAAGTTTGAGGTGTGTGGAAGAAAGGTGTTTGAATTGGAGGGAAGGCTTTTAGTTTGCAAGGATGTAAAGAAAGTAGAAGTCCATTTCTAAATGAGTGAGAGGTATGGAAGAGATTTCTTCAAGTTTTTTGAAAGTATCAAGTTTCAAGGTGAAAGTGTGTGGAAGAGAGTTTTTCGATTCATTGAAAGTTTGAACATTTGTGTTCAAAATGTCTTCTTTTCAAATGGAGTCCTTGAAACTCATGGAAAAGTTTGATGGTGGCAACTTTCACCTTTGGAAATTCAAAATGCGCATGATGTTTTCCAAACATGGGCTTTGGAAAATTTGTTGATGGGAGTGCCACCTTGCCAAGTGAAGAAGTTGCAAGGGCCGATTACAACGAAAAAGAGACCAACGCTTTTGCATTGTTTTGTGAACATCTCACAGATGCCCAACTTGCACACATTCAATATTGTGACAATGTGAGAAGTGCGTGACAGGCTTTTTGTGGTGTGCATGAAGCTAAGACCATTGGCAACAAGTTGTTCCTTCAAAGGAGATTCTTCACCATCAAAATGCAAGAAGGAGATGACATGCTTGTGCACATTAACACGGTGAAAGCCCTTGCGAACCAACTACGTTACATCAAGGTGAACATTACAGATGAAGATGTTTACATGGTACTCATCATGAACCTTCCTCCATCCTTTGATAACTTAATCACAAGCTTAGAGTCCATGTCCACAAAAGATGTAGACCTTCAATTCATTGTAGCAAGGTTGCTTCACGAAGTGTCCAAAAGAAAAGAATGTGAAAGTTCTGAGACTACCGCATCAGTGAACAAAACTCACAAGTCAAACGAGAAGCTTTGTTTCTATTGTAAGAAACCCGGACATTTTGTGAGAAATTGTTTGAGGAAGAAAAGTGATGAAAAAGAAAAAGCTAATCAAGCTTGTGAAGATCATGAGCAAGTGTTTGTAGCGGCATATGTAACGGAAGATCACGAGCAAGTGTTTGTAGCGACCACATATGATTGGATTGTCGATTCGGGTGCAACGCAACACATGACATTCGAACAAGAATGGTTTACCATGTACAAGCACATTTCCCCAAGGAGGGTGTTCATGGGTGATGACACCGTTTTGGAGGCCATTGGCAAGGGGAGCATCAAAGCCACAATGCAAGTGGGAGGCCATTTGAAACACACAACCATCGCTCAAGTTCTTAATGTTCCAAAAATGAAGAATAATCTCATTTCGGTGAATAAACTCATTTCGAAAGGTTTCAAAGTGGAGTTTGACAAGGATGGTTGTAATGTCGCAACCCCACTTTGGCCAAGTGTGGGGGTGAAGCCCAACACTTGGAAAAGTTGGAGGTTTGGAGCCCTCCGGGACTTTTGAATGTTCAAAGCTCGACAGCAAGGCCCAAAACACCTCTCATTGGGTGTTCTTGGTGTCATTGAAAAGGTCTTGAAACGTAGATATCGAAAATGGCCTCGCATTGGCCATTCGGACATCTATAGCCCAAGTTATGGGCAAAAGAAGGGCCGGGAGTCAAACTGGCAATTTGACTCCCGACCACTAAAAGTCGGGAATCGACCTCTTCCCGACGTTCGAATTGAGAGTGCGACACGGCGTTGGAAAGCTCTCGACGAGAGCTATAACTTTGATTCAGGACTCGTCCCAATCCGAGTTTGGGGCGAGGAGTTATGGCTGTTCAAAGTTCTGGGAGTCTAGCCGGGACAGTTTCGGGACTCCATTTCGGGAGTCCCAACAAAATGTGCCATTTGGATGTAGCCTCGGCGACCAGCCGCAAAGAATACTATAAGGGGGAAGGTGGTGGCTTCCCTCGAGTCTGGGCCGTGGTGTGTCTCGTGGTCCAAAGTGCCCGTGGCTTGTCCCAACACCCAAGGGTGTCCCGGAAATGCGAACTAACCACTTTGTGGTTTGTTTTGATGCAGATTCAAGTTTGATCAACTAATACCTCTTCCTAGTTTAATCCCTGGGCTCCCAACTCGACCCTCTACCCCTTTTTAGAGTTGGAAGCCGAGAGCGTGCCTCCAAGTCTCAACTTTCCACAGCTTGACTTTGTGAAACCCTCGAGTGGGTTTCACCCCGTGACTTGGGAACGCATCATGTAAGGTCAACAATGTTCGAAGAGTTGTTGTGGCGCAAGCATGAAGGAACAAGACCTTGTACCTTCTTAATGTGAAGGTGCGTAAGGACATGGCACACATTGCAAATTCTTTGGAGAAAAGTGCGATGCTTTGGCATGAAAGACTTGGCCATCTCAACATGGCAAGCCTTAAGGAGTTAGATGCCATGGTGGATGGCATGAATTTGAAAGAAGTACCGTTGCATCACATTTGTGAAGGATGCATCAAAGGCAAACATCAAAGAACATCATTTCCCAAAGACGAAGCAACAAGGGCTTCACAACTTTTGGAGATTGCATGTGCACACCGATGTGTGCAAGCCAATGAAGACTACATCGCATGGTGGAGCGCGATACTTTCTCACTTTCATTGACGATTTCTCAAGGAAAATTCATGTCTATCTTTTGAAGGCGAAAGGAGAAGCGTTTGAAAAATTTAAACAATACAAGGCGTTGGTGGAGAATGAAATTGGTCACAAAATCAAAGTGTTATGTTTCGACAACAGAGGAAAATTTGTGTCTAAGAAATTTGACACATTTCTTGCGAAACGTGGAATTCAATGACAAACAAGTGCGCCCTATTCCCCACAACAAAACTGTGTTGCGGAACCTGCCAATAGAACCATCATGGAATGTGCAAGAAGCATGATTCTTGCACAAGGGTTGGAACTTGAATTTTTGGGGGGAAATAGTGAACACGGCGGTGTACATCAAAAATTGATGTCCAACCAAGGCTCTTGATTCCAAGACCCCTCAATAAGCGTGGAGTGGTAGGAAACCCGATGTGTCTCATTTGAGAGTTTTTGGTTGTAAAGCTATTGCACATGTCCCCGATGAGAAGAAGACCAAATTAGAGTCCAAGTCCATGCCCTTGTGTCTTTTTAGGATATTACCAAGGCACCAAAGCGTATTACTTGCTATGTGCGAAACCAAGAGAATCATCAAAAGTAGAGATGTCTTGTTCATTGAAGGCTCAAAGGAAATAGGTGGTGTACCTCATCCCGAGAAAGAAGAAAATGTAGTTGTGTATGAAGAAGTTGAAGGAGAAGAACCATTAACCTTTAATCAAGATACACCTTTGAATGAAACAAGAATGGAAGGTGTGCAAAGTGAATTCACACCAAGTTCTTCATCGGAAGAAGAATTTGTTGTTTCCAATGATAACCCATCTTATGAACCTTCACTAGATGTGCCGAGGGAAAGACCTCAAAGGCAACGAAGGGAATGGTTTCGCGATTGGTGGATTGCTACCAAGGTGGTGGAACGCGCCACCGTTGCATTTTTGGAAGAGCCCCAAAATATTGAAGAAGCATTGACATGTGAAAATTCCAAGGAGTGGGAGTGTGCGATGCAAGAAGAATACGATTCCCTCATGACAAACAACACATGGACTTTGGTTCCACTTCCCGCCGATAGGAAACCCGTTTCTTGCAAATGGGTGTTCAAAATCAAACAAGGCCCAAATGGGGAGGTGGAACGCTACAAGGCTAGATTAGTGGCAAGAGGTTTTACCCAAACCTACGGAGTGGATTACAACGAAACTTTTGTGCCCGTCGGAAAATTTACATCTATTCGTTGTATTCATACATTGGCGGCCTTGGAAGACATGGAGATCCATCAAATGAATGTGAAAACCGCATTTCTCAATGGCGAGCTTGAAGAGGAGATTTACATGGAGCAACCTCAAGGGTTCGTGCACCAAGGAGGTGAACATCTCGTGTGTAAGCTTCACAAGTCCTTGTATGGTTTGAAACAATCTCCAAGGGCATGGAATCAAAAGTTAGATGCGTTTCTCAAAAGCATTGAATTTATGAAGAGTGAGGCGGATCCTAGTGTGTACGTTGCACAAGTGGGAGATGTGAAGTTTTTCATTGTGGTCTATGTGGATGACCTCATTTTGGTGTGCAACGATCAAAACAAACTTTTGCAAATCAA
>Ga0209611_10011243_pt1 | contig 12966 bp, 17 predicted proteins | sample S1TSphgellanicum_3_FD_187693 | JGI IMG/M metagenome (GOLD analysis project Ga0209611, IMG submission 187693) | Host-associated microbial communities from peat moss isolated from Minnesota, USA - S1T2_Fc - Sphagnum magellanicum MG (SPAdes) (version 2) | ecosystem: Host-associated > Plants > Peat... | reverse complement strand
CGATCAAACATTGCAAGTGCGCATCCATGTAGGTTAATAATGGAATGATAGTTGGGAATGAAAACCTGGAAACGTAAATCGAGGAATGAAGTGCTCTGATGGGTCATAGAGTCGAGTGCTAATGAAAAGGCCCAAGAACGACGCAAGAGGTCAGCAATTTGTTGCAGATTGACAACGCAGACAACCCGAACGAAGTTATTGATTTCGTCACAAAAACATGCATGTAAACTAGGGTTGCCCAGAACATCGTACGTGCAGCCAATGAGTTTAGAAGCCATACAAAATGATGTTCCGCAAGACATGTAACGCACAACCAAGCGAAACAAATTGGTTTTCGTCTTGGGAATCGTCACTGAATAAGAATAAATTGCAGCGTCATCCTCCCATTCAACACGCTTAAACAACGATAATGTTCGCTCTTTCACCTTTGCTGCTGCTTGACGACGTCAAAGAAGTAGAACATTAATCTCAACTGCACTGCCGAATGCAGGCCCCTCATCCGCGTCATGGTCTGCATCACTATTGTCTTGGTTTTCGGGATTGAACATAATGTCGCCCACAATAATATCCATAATGTCTTTCTTGATATTGTAGACAATTTGTCGCTCAACGCCCAAAACGAAGATAGGAAATGCGCTTTGATGGAATTTTTGAATGCAACCGGAACGTCATCGAAGAATGAAGCGCGTTCAAAAGAGGATTCAAGAGCCTGGTATAGAGCCCATTGACTAGAATGCTGGTTGCAAAGATGGTTTTCAATATTATCGTAACGGAAGGGATGGCTCCATCCTTGAACAGTAGTCGCAGCCTTGCGCTTCGACCCAACCTTCTCCTCTTGACCAAATGCAATGTAGAAGCAACATTGAAGGCTGGTCACTTTTGACAACTGGGGATCACGATGCACAACCTTAAGACCATAACGGACATCATTGTCCTTAACATATCTCGACGAATGTTTCCCGGACATTGCAGAGAGTGATACAAGTGCGAGATCAATTTTCCAAGGCACACACGCGCCCCCTCTTGCACCACCGCACAACTCGTTAATTTAGGCGCGACGGTGGGTGGACATTTAGGTAGTTAATTTAAACGTGACGACGGGCGGACATTTAGATAATTTAGGCGGTGCGGCCTCCGATCGCCTATTTTACACATGCATGTACATAGGGTATTGCATGGATGAAATAGATGAAATAAAATAATTACAACTAGGCCTAAGGGTATTACAAAACAATAAAATGATTTAATGCATTTGCATTACCCTAATGAAGGTAATGCATATGGACGTTAGGTTACATTGGATATGTTATTTCCAATATGTCCTTGGGGTATTGCACTATTGAAGTAGATGAGATGAAAATAGTTTAATAGGACTGAAGGTATTATTTTATAATAAATTTGTTGTGTTCATGCATTAATCTAATGAAGGTATTGAAAAAAGAAATAAATTACAATATGACATTTTCTTTTTACCTCGGTGGTATTGCATTTCAATAAAATCATCCAATGGATGTGCATTATTCTTATGAGGGCAATCTAATGATTAATTTATTTATATATGATTTTTTGTTGCAAGTTGTGTTAAGGGTATGGCAAAAGTTTGAATTATAATAATTGTGAGGAAGTTCAATGAAGGTATTGCAAGAATAGTTACATCAGTGGATTGCTGTGGCTTGAGTAAAAATATCAAGTTCATTTGCAATACCTTCATATGGGTGTTACCAACTAATTTAATTGTTAAGTTTTATAGGGCTATAGAAAAGAAATCCAATTTAGTTGCAATACCCTTAGTTGGGTCATCACAACATTGTTTTCAGCAATCGTAGAATTGTGGGGTCTGGTAGGGAGGTAGGTAGGAAGGACAATGAAGCAACCTACCGAGTATATTGCAATACCCTCATAAACTTGTGTCATGGTTGCCTTGGTGGAAATTTAGTGCATATGTACATAGGTAGGTAGGTTGATGGGTATGTATGCATATGGGTGGAGAGGTGGGCAGGTAGGTAGGTGGGGGAGGGAGCAAGCTAGGGTGCATAGGTAGGTAGTCTAAATGCAGGTAGGTAGGTGAGACCTGGGCGGGCGTGGGGGGTGAGGTAAAAAAAAATTCCAAAAAAAAAAACCAACCTGAGCTGAGGAAAGGGGGCAAAAAAGGTCAACTTGAGTTCACCACCTGGGTCAGCCCAGGGACAGGGAGGGACGAAAAAGGTACAACCCATCAGTGCACCATCCATCCATATTGGTGCACTGGTGGGTGCTGGTTCACTCTGGCCCTGCCGCTGGACAGTGTAGCAAATGAAGGCTCGTCAAATTTTCGCATGGGTAGCGAGAGAGGGAGACAGAGAACATAGTTTGGGTGCATGGCTATTGGTGGAGGGCCAGCAGCTGCCATGGCTATTGAATGCCATGTTCACAATAGCCATGGCAGCTGCTGGCTCTCCACCAATAGCCATGACACCCTTCCACAACACCCATGCTACCTTTCCTTTTATATTTAAAAAAGAATTCCCACCCCCAGGACCCATCCATGGTGGTGCAAGCCATTGCTGTTTCATCCGACTTCATTTGACCTCCCATGTGATGAAAATTTTGAAAAATCAATTAAAAACTCACATGGGTGTTGTGAAAGTTATAACCTGGCTATTGGGGGAGGAACGGCAGTAGCTATGGCTATTGTGGCCAGCGCATTTTATAGTGATAACCCAAACCTCATCACTCCTGAAGAACAGGAGACAATAAGAATATCCTTGCCTATGGCCAACACACCCCTAACCCTAACTCCAAAGCAACAACCAAGGACTTGTTGAACAAAGAAACCAGAAATTTGGTGAGAATCCTCAATCGCTGTAGAAGGACTTTTATTGCTGCTGATGCACTAAATTCTGATCCTAATCGTGAAGCACAAGACAAGGAGCACGAATGAGTACTGAAGCACTTACATCGAAACCCTAACCCAAAAAGTGTAAAGAAAAGGATTTTGAAAGCAAGGAATGAAATTCTGAAGGTGAACGAAAGATATGAACATGGAAGGCGCTGCACCTAAACAGCATTGCCAAAGAAGGAAAGGGTCCATTTCTCTAGGGTTTGAATTCTAGAGATATCATATGGTATGTTTAGGGTCTTCACTGGGATCCGAATTCCTTGAACAGCTCCCTTCAAGGTCCTTACTTGGTGGAAAGAACCCATAAAAGTTTTCTTTAACTAATTTCCTCAAAGAACAGCAAAGAACCCAGGCTTAGGGCTGGTTCTTTCACCAGTTCTTTGATCTTTTTGAGAACTGCAGTTTCAAGTCACACCCAGTTCTTTCATTTTTGGAGAGCCACCAGTCAAGGGCCCATATACCCGACCCTTACCCCTTGGAACTTTATTTGAAAAACAGAGAACCAGACTGAACTGGTTTTGACATGCCACGGACAAATGTTAAGCTCAAGGTTGAAATTCTAGTCATGGAAAGGAAAGCACAAGTGTTGTCCCAGAACAACAATCCCAGAATGTCTTAGCCATGTTTTCCCAAAGATTGGGCTTAATGTCCCCCACACATGAAGCTAAAGGTCAATTTCCCTACCAGAGTGAACCAGCACCCACCAGCACACCAAGCAAGGTGGATGGTAATTGGATAGAAAACACTTTTTCATTATATTCCGATCCCATAATAACATTGTCTGGTTCTTTTTAGTGTCTTTGGAAGTTGTATTACAGCAGGCCTTTCAAAAAGAAAAATGGTGCCACTCCCATCCACAGGAGCAAGCATTTCACTCTTCAAAACACTCACCCCTCATGTTTTTCCCCATGATACCCAGTGGTTATCCTGGAATTCTCTTTTAAAAACCAGACCAAGTTTTTCTGCTAAGTAAATCCCTCAGCAGCAGGCTTCATCAGAATCAGGTCTGCCTTGACTGTGCCTCACTCGGGCCCTTATTCCAGTAAAGCCCACTGCCTCAGGATTTGCCCTGCACATAACTAACCATAGTGGTTAGCTGTGCACCACCCATACACATTACCTACTTCACCTACCTACATAGTAATCACTTAAATTTCTTCTGTAATTACCTATGTTCCTATATGCACCCACATTGATAGTTACTTAGGTAGTATCACTACTAGAAATTTTGTCTTTTGCAACTTGTCTTATGCAACTAAAAAAATGTCGCATGCAACTGCACATGTTGCATGCAACTCCAAAATAGTTGCATGTGAGACTTTTTAGTTGCATAAGACAAGTTGCAAAAGATAAAATTTCTAGTAGTGTATGAGGGGGGAGTAGGAGGGTTTACAGGATAGGTTACCAGGTGGAGCCTCATGACTTGAGGGGTTTCGGTGGGTGCCCAGTCACATACTCCCTAATGCTAGTAGCCCCACTTTCCAGTTTCCAATTGGGAATCATATCTGCAAGTTATCCAGCTACTTTACCATCCTCCAATGCAATGACTCAATAGGAGGCAGAATGTACCCTAGGGGCAAATTCCATCAAAGGACTTTAGTTTGCTTCAAGTTGCTGACAGACTGGAAGAGTTTGCATTTCTCAACCAAGACATGACTAGGCCAGAACCAAGGTCCTGAATCCTCTAGGAGAGTTACTCAAAAGCATGGATAGAGAGTGTACCATATTCAATGAAGCTACGGACACTACTGTCCAACAGCAGCATGTGTGCTCAGTTGCAATTCAAATGCACCTAACACAACAACATATCAGAGTGTGTCAGACACTGGACTGAATGGTTGAGAAATTGATCGTCAAAGTACTTGGCAATATCATACTTGTTGAACTTGCAATTATGGCACACTAAGTTCAAAATTTGCATGGATAATGCAATTCAAAATGGAGACATTTGAAGATGGCCTGCCACACTCAACAGCTTCACTTACCTGTGTCAACTACAATTATGCATCCAATATGATAACAAGACTTTAGTTGACACAGGTGGGAACACTGTTATCCGGAAACAATTCTTTTCTCTGCACCTTCTAATGAGCCCCTGCTGCAATGCTATCTGATGTACCTTCTTGTCCAACTTGCCTAAAACAAGTAGGGCTTGCTCTCAACTTTTGGACATTCTAGCAGAAACAAAAGATCTTGACATCTCCTACTCAAGCTCACTGCTGTCACATTCGCCCTTATCCTCCTACAACTTTGTACTTTAGAACACAAACTAAATTGTGGAGTAAATACTGAGGGTACAGAAGGTAAAATATAAAACTACAATCCCAGAACATGGAGGAGTATGGCATTCTGGGCATGCATGCGGTTCTCAGCCTGTTGAAATACTATAGAATTGGGCGCCTCAATCACAGCATCTGTCACTTCAACACCTCGCTCTGCAGGCAGACAATGCATGAAATATGCTTGTGGTCCAGCAGCCTCCATCATAGCCTCATCCACCTGCCAGACCAGCCCACTGCAAATAAGAGAGCAAGAGATGCAAAGGAAAATGAATGCAGAACTATGAAACAGAACATGGGACACATGTTCTTCCATCATGCAAACACATGGCTGAGGCTGGGAATTCCTCTCAAAACATACAACGTGGCGTGTTGCAGCAAAAACTCAAGAAGTGGCCCCTATCTGTGCATGAAGCAAATATACACAAAACCTAATACTCTTGGGCTGTCATCAAACTTGGGACAAGACATCTTTTTAAAAGTTGTAAACTGTATAGTCCAGACCTGAAATCCCTTGAAACGCTGTGCACGGATTGCAGCCTCTTCTTTTTGGCCCATGCTGGCCCACACATCTGCATAGACAACATTTGCACCCCTTACTGCTTCAAGGGGGTTGTTGCTTATTTCAATTCTGCTTACACCAGCATTTCTTGCTCGCTCCACTGTTGCTGTATCAGGTTCAAACCCACGAGGACATGCACACACAAAATGGATGGGCAACACAGATGCCAGCCTCAACCATGAATGCACCACATTGTTGCCATCCCCCATGTATACCACCTGCACATTCCATTTGCATACTTCACTTGTGCTGAACCAAGAATGCATCACAATCTATCAATCTGGGACCAGGTTGTCACAAGAAATCAAGTAACTCTGATTTCAACACAATTATTTCCAGCACCAACAAGAATAGAGAAATCCAGTTCTTGAGAAAAACGGGTTGAGAGTTAGGCCATAAAACAAGAGAAGAGAAGTGACAACTGAAGGCCTACCTTTATACCTTCAATGTGACCCATATGCTCAATAATGGTGAGGGCATCTGCCATGATCTGACAGGGATGGTTGTAATCTGTCAAGCCATTGATTACTGGGACCTTTGCATAGTGTGCCAGATCCAACAAGTCCTGCGGGCACCAAGAAAACTCCTTGAGAAATCAGCCTGCAGAACTCCTTATATACCAGTCCTGGACTTGAAAGAAGGCGGAGGAGGAGGCGCTGTTCACCATGTTGTTATGAGGGAAGCAGGAGCCATAGAATCTTTGTTTGACACTGGATACAAACAAAAAAACCTGGGTGAAAATGACACAAAAGGTGCAGGTTAGAAAAGGAGGCCTCACCCCCAAGGGCAGACCTTATGGGCAAAGAGACGCGCCATGATGACATCATTGTAGCCAGAGAGCACCCGTGCAATATCCCTGGTTTCTTCCCGCTTGCCTAGTTGGATATCGTCAGGACCAAGGTAGATGGCATGCCCTCCCAGCTTGTAAAACCCTGTCTCAAACGATACCCGAGTGCGCATGGACGGCTTTGTGAAGATCATGGCCATCGACATCCCTTGCAATGGCTGGTAGTTTACGTTCCCACTCTTGAGCACCGCTTTCACCTCCGCCGCACGCCCCAGCATTTGCAACACCGCCTTCTTGTCGAAATCATTAATATGCAGAAAATGCTTGGGACCTCCTTTACCTGCCAGCTACAACCAAAACCCCCAGAGTGTGTGAAACCCCCACACAATCCCCCCAATTCTACCACCAAACCTCCTCGGTTTGCATACAACAAAAACAAAACACCAAAAACACCCTTACATCATCATCCCTCCTCTTCCTCCTCCTTCCCGACACAGATTCAGCGTCCTAAGGGAAAATAAGCGAAGTAAAAAAAGAACCACATGAGCTCAAGTTGGAAGACGGAAAAAAAGAGAGAGGACAAAGCTACCGACTACATAAGAAGAAGGAACGGAAGGGCTGGTTGTCGACTGTTTGCAGACGACGGAAGAAAGCGGGTAACGCGACATTCTTGGCTGTGGTTGTTGCGGTAATAAGCTCGGAACTTGTAACCGCCACCCCCAAACAGCTGAAGAAGATATCTCCTCCATTCCTCCGCTCTTCTTCTGCTGCTGCTGAGATCCAAGCCATGCAATAGAAGCCACAGCCTGCACCACTGCCATCGCACTCCACACCCCTCTTTCTCTCTCGCTCTCTCACACACACACACACACACTCTCTCTCTCTCTCTCTCTCTCTCTGTGCCTCTGTGTGCTATTATTCGGCCCCGGCTCCTCGCTATCTGTGTTTTGCCGGCGTCCTTCGCCGCTGCCTCGTCACTGTCGCCGATTACCTTTGGGTTTGCGTTCGACGCCCCCACCAAATCACCTGCCACCGCACCTCTGCTGTTGTCTTTATTCACAAGGCGATTGTGCTTGTAGGGCAACTTGGAAGGCCACATAGCTAATGACGTGTAACCCATGACGTGTACACAGCAAAGTGGTTTCTTTGTTGATGAAATCCTGCAAAACTTTACTAATAAACACACCGCAGATTTGGAAAATGTACAAAGGAATTTTTTAAAAGGAAAAGAGAAAAGTTACAGGATGTCAAGTTAGCTCAAACTCGTCAAAATTCTCCATCTCAAGAATTGACCGTCTGTATTAGGTCGACCATATTTCTCCATGTCAAAAATCAACCGCCTCCAATAGGTCGGCCATGGTGATGGGAGGTGTGTCATGAAGAGGTGAAAGTTTGGGACTGTGAAATGATGTAGCCTTCATTTGGTCGCCCCATTTTGTACTAGGGAAAGGGCAAGTTTTGGCTGAATCTAGCTCCTAGTGAGTCTCTAGCCGAGCCCCAGAAGCCAAGGCTACAAACGATCTTGGAGCCAAAATCAGCACAATCCTGCCCACTCTCTTATGTTAAAGGTCGGAGGCATCTCGAAAGAAAAGAAATAAAAAAAATTAATGTCACATATTTGCTATCAAGCTAACTCAGCCATGCAACAAATCCGACCTAATTAAAGAACCTAAAAATTGGTTGAATTGACCTCACCTACCTTCTCAACCATGGGTTTTACATGGCATAAAGTGGAGTAAAAATAGATGCAACTTTACATAGGAGGGCATTATGTTTTTTCTTTAAAACCCCATTTTGAAAACTAAATGCTTGCTTGTGGGGTCAAAAAACAAATGTACACTCCAAAAGTTATAAGAGGCTTTGTGAAAGAATGTTCACATTGGGCCCATGTGAGCCAACGCCCATGAATGCACCATCCAAATGATGTCATAAAAAGTTTGGGATGAACCCATTTCACATGTGTTCCATCCTATTTGCCCTAATTCACCTCCTAGCTACCCATCATCTTTGCTCTCCCACATATTTACCAATTTAATGTACCTACTTAACACCTGTGCATAACCTTTTACATAGCTTCTTACCTCTTTCACTTTCCCAATTTTTTTTCTCAACCTCATTTCCATCAATAGTTTTGTTATTGCCTCATCCATGAGTTTTATGGAGTTGTTCCATCATTATGGGTGGAGTTGCAATGTCATCATTATCATTGTCATCACCTCCAAGCTTTTTAGAAAGATTTTTTTATGTTCACTACCTCCCTTTTAATTAGTGGTTGTGCCAAGCCTCGACATTATTTTAGTGACAAGTTGTAAACGTGTCATTCGCTTTGAGGTGGCCCGACATGGGTTTCCACACACGGGTAGCAAGGGTCTTGGAACAAATCAACATAGAAACATGTCATGTTTCGATGGCAACTCAACATTTGTTTTGGTCAATCAAAAATTGCGCATCACAAAACGTGAGCCTCAAAACAAGAACCTCAAAACTTACCACCCATCGAAACATGTCAAGTTTTGACGAGTGGCCCAACACACATTTTGATTCCCAGGCAGCTCGACCCCCAAAACATATCCCACCGAAACATGTAACGTTTTGGGAACTATGTTTCAACCCCATCCGCCCATCTCCCATGTTCCCCCATGCAATCCCCATCCATGCCCCATGACCCATCCATGATGCTTTAGACCTTTTTCAACTTTCCCACATTTTGTCTAACTTTCATCGAACTACTCTATAAAGACAGTTAATGAAAGTAATGGAATAGGTTTTAAGATTTAGGTAGGAATTAATTACAATTGGGATGCGTTGCATGTCAATTGTCACAATGAATGAACAAACGCACCTAGGTTTTTATTCAGTTAGGGTTTATTTTCATTATAGATTTTTTTGGTTTTCTTACAATTGTGAGTTTTCTTTCTTCCTCCAACTCAAGCATAAGGTGGTCCAAGTCTTCCATTCTTCTTTCAGTCTTCCATTGTTCTTAACATAGAAGCCAAATTAGTCCTAATAGAAGAGAGGAAACATGAAGAGCAAAACAACATACATGATAATAAAAAATGTGAAAATAGACAAAATTGTTTTTGTGGAGACATACATTCGTGAGGAGTGGTTGCGATAAGGAATGCCACAATCATTGCCGAAAGGACATGAAGGAAATTATTTGTGTTTATTGTCACTGCAATAAGAATTCAAAGATGAGGATTAATGAACACCGAAAGAAGGGGTGTGACAAAGTTGTAGATTTCGAAAGGAATCCTTTCAAACCAAAGTTGTACCTGCCATTAAGAAATGCAATGAAGGGTGTGTATCTTGCAAAGGGTGGAAACATTTTGGAATATAAAGCGAAAATAAATGCATTATCAAAGCCAAGGAGCAATCACCCTTCAACTACATTAGCTTTATAGCCAATATAGAAATTTGAACACGAGCGTAAGAAGGAAAAAACCCTACCTTTGGACATTGGCGATGAAGTTCAAGAGGATTTCGTTTTTGTCCATAAAAAATGCCTCATGAAATATGGAGGCCAAGTAATCAAACAAGTTTCGAACTAAAGAGGATTCTCAAGCACACCACTTTGCTGGAACTTATCATTTGAAAAAATTTGCAACATAGTGGTACAGGACCACACCTTTTTTATTTGAATCTACAACATGGTAATGTTTCCTTAAGTTTTGACAAAATTTAATTAACAATTGAAAAGTGTTCACAAAGTATTAGTCTAATTTCTAGTGTTCAATTAAAAAGCAGCTTATATTAGTTCATGTAGAACATGTTTCGATATACATCTTTTCATCCTCGATATCCTAGAAGTTTCAAACCTCTCCAACAAAAAATCATGTTTCAATTATGTTTCAACATTATATCAGTTCCATCTTTTAATCATGTTTCAACAGTATCATTCCATGTTTCAACATTTTATCAATTCTAAAAAAACATGTTGTGATACTAGTAGGTAAGTTTATGTTTCAGTGGCAAATTACAAATTCCTCAACAACTACCATGTTTCGAAACATATATACATAAACTTCATCCCTTGTTCATGGACATGACAATGTTTCGACTTTCATAGTTGGTAAACCTAAAGAAAAATCTAGAGATTTCTAATAGCCATGTTTCAATAGGTTTTAATTGGCATGTTTCTGTGGTATAATATGTCTTGTCTTTGAATTCGTTTACCTTCCAAGGTCTTCAAATTCATATCACAATCTAAAGAATGAAGAGTCTAAACCAATGAACATTTCAGATAGAGCCTCACCATTAAGAAATTTGGGTACCAATCCGAAGGAGTTACATACCCCAAAATCAACTCCCAGAAAACCAGAAGGAGATGGTGGGGACATGAAGAAGAAATTAGAGCTTGACAAGGTGCTCTGTGAGAACAAGGCTTGGTGAGAGGTTGATATAATGTTTCGAAAATTTTCGAAATGGAAACCAATGTTTGTTGCGAAAATTGTAGAAACATTGGGCAATTGGCATCTACAATAATGTAATTTTTTGATTGGGACTGAAAAGCACAAAATAAAAAAGAATTTGCAAAGAGTTTGGGTACTTTTGTTTGCGATCCAAACTTCAACATTGTTTCCTACTATGCATTCAAAAAATTCACACAAAGAAACAAAGTGGTACTCAATTACTCTTACTATATTGATCCATTGAAGTACGTCTGATTTTTAATATATGCATTCGTAGTCACATCAATCACTTACTTTAGCCTTCATTCCATATTTATGTTTCAAATACATATGGTTGCTTGAAATTTTCCATTAATGGTGTTTCAACATCACTTAAGGTTAAAGTTTTATGTCCAATATATTCATTTAGGTTATTATGCACATTCACATTCTTCGTAGACTTTTTTTATTCTTTTCCATTATTAATTTTTCAATAGGTGTCATTGTAGATACTTCAACTCCCCAAAACATAGCCACTCCATGTCTTCTAAAACATGGTAGTGGCATGCTTCTATCACCCCACCAATACCTTGAAACATGCCTATAGCATGTTTCAACAGAGTTGGTTGAATAACATAGAATGTTGATTTAAGTAGCATGTTAATCGCTATTTTTTATTCATTTTTCGTATGTTTCTTATGTAGGCTATGTGTATGTTAATACACTTTGCACTATTGGGTTGAATGCAGGTTAAACATGGAGATGACGTTGCTACTATAATATCCCAAACAATGGACCTCCTAGAAGCTAGCAACACACAATCATTGGCCAATTCCCTACATGAGTTTCTTGAATATCAAAAATGCCTACAATGGTTCAATGAGGTGGAAAATGAACACAAGAATTTATTAAGATAGCAAAAGCTTGGCTTTGTTACTAAAATGCCTCAAGGAATTTGATATGGCCAATGCAAAAGAAATTGAAGCTATAAAGTGGGATTGGAATCCTTTATGGCATATTGTTAGTAATGATAAATGCTTACTTGTGATAGAGAGGCATGAACTCCCTTGGTCGCATTCTTTCGAGGAGGTTGAAATAATTATAAATAACCTTCTACAAAGGAAAATACCTTCCAAGAATGTTCCTTGGGAAGTTCAATTAATAAAGGTTTTTTTTTAGCACTTGTTGGATAACAATGTTAATTGTGCCTGCCCACTCCAAGGCGCTAATAATGCATCCATTAGAAAGATAAGGATGGGGGAATATCAGTTGGCTTGGTAGAAAGCTGTAAATATTTTAAAGCAAGATGGTCATCTTTTCTTTGGGGGACAAAAAATTTGAGAGCATATTCGTGGCAAGGATATAAAGGCTGCATACCAAAAGTTCATGTCACCATTGGATAATCTATTTGAGATATCATTATTTTTCATTACTATACAAATTAGGGTAATAAAGGATATGGTGCGTGAGGATACTACAGTAGCCTCCTGCCTAAGTACGCAACTTGAACCTGGGAGGAACGTGCGTACTTAGCCGGTAGGTGCGCACTTAGACCAACAAATCCTCCGTTTGGGTATCAAACTCCAAGTTCTTTCAGGAGTTGGGAGCACCGGCACAGACAGAAAAAACAACACTCGCATTGTTGAAAGAGTCACAGAAGAAACTTTAGGGTTCTTGGTTAATTGAAAGAGCTGGTTGATGAATCGTAGGAGGAGTGAAAAAACAGACCAAGAGTGGGGTGCCTGTCGTTGTTGTTCTCTCTCTTGTTCCTCTTCCCTCCTCTGTTGCTTTCCTCTCTTTGCTCCTTTTCCCTCCTTTGTTGCCTTCCTCTCTTAGCACACACATGTGAAGGAAGAAACACAACGGACTGCCGCGCAAGAAGCACATCTGCCGGCGATCTTCCACAAACCCTGGTAAGCAAAAAATCTCAACTTTCTGCTCGGCTACACCCGGCAGACAGACATCTGCTACCACTGTAGCTCCCCTTTCCACCATGTCCCGGAACTGCGGCGCTCCTTTTAGCACTCTGCCTTGGTTTGCAGTGCAATTCTTTGCACACTGAAACTACC